>Ga0181528_10000291_pt1 | contig 41031 bp, 34 predicted proteins | sample PEATcosm2014_Bin_47_FD_119742 | JGI IMG/M metagenome (GOLD analysis project Ga0181528, IMG submission 119742) | Peatland microbial communities from MTU Mesocosm Facility, Houghton, MI, USA - PEATcosm2014_Bin10_10_metaG | ecosystem: Environmental > Terrestrial > Soil > Wetlands > Peat | place...
CAGGCCTGGAACGAGGAGATCAATCGCGCACAAACGAAAATCAATTGGCAATTCAGCTGCAAGGACGCGCGCCGGAAGTTCGGGTATAGGAAGAACCAATTCAAGCGGTCAGAGAACTAGTAGGTTTCGCCGCTTCTCGCAACATCGTCCTTTATACGGAGAGAGTCCCCTTGTTGGCTAATCCGCCTTCCACTTGGCCGAGCGGTCGGCAAACCGTTGAACTGATCCCGTCACTGAACTGAACCCGTCATCGCCATCGTTGCTGCCCGGTGGTACGCTCCCCGGGGATGAGCTTCCAAACCCCTGAGGTACGCAAGGGCGCTTTACGCGCGCTTCCCCTGCTTTGCCCGGCTCGCGATTGCAAGGAGGCCCCGCAAGGCGTCGTTGACCGACTTCGAGTCCGGAAAGGCCGCGACCAGTTCCGGCTCAAACAGAACCACGTTGACGCCCTTGCGGTACCGATCCGCGTACTTGCCTCGAACACCGCCGGAAAAATCGTACTCGGCCCTCATTTCCGCCGTGGTTCGTTTAGAGCGAGGTTTCTTCGTATTTGCGTCTTTCGCGTCTTTCACAGCGGCACTGCCTCGGCGAGGATGCGTTCACGCACATACCAGTGCAGGGACTTCTCCGTACCTACCTCGACGGGAGCGCCCAGCAAATCCTGTAAGTCGAGCACGAGGCCGGCGTGGTCCAGCAGAGATCTGCCGGGCTCCCACTCCACCAGCAAATCAACGTCGCTTTCCGGCGTGGCTTCGCCTCGCACGACGGACCCGAAGACTCGGACGTTCGCGGCGCCGTAGCGCGTGGCAAGGTCGAGGATCGCGTCGCGTTTTTCTTCGCGGAGAGTGCGCAATGTGACCATGCCTGAACCCTGAGTGGCCTCGCTCTCATCCTATCGCCGGTCAGCCGCGCGCGCGGGACCAGTTCGCCGCGCCTGGGACCGCCGATCTCCAGATCGGCTCCTGACGCCCGCGTGAGGGGCAACCCAAATGCTGTGCGCCCGATAGCATGCAGCCACTTGCCGGAGGCTGGAGTGTGAGCGGACGGAGCCGATCTGGAGATCGGCGGTCCCACGAGCGCGCACGGAATGAGGGGAATGAGGGACGGCAGTATCGGTGATTGCGTCCCCGGATTCCGGATCCGCGTGCGGCATGGATATCTTCACCACTTGACCAGTTCGACACGACGATTTTTCGCGCGGCCGTCCTCATTGGCATTTGATGCCACCGGCGCGTACGGGCCGCAGCCGAAGGAATCCAAACGAGCGGGGGCAATGTTGTAATGCGAGGTCAATGCGCGCACAACGGTGGCTGCGCGGCGCCGGCTCAGATCCAGGTTGTGGTCTGGAGTACCCTGACCGTCGGTGTGCCCAACCACGTGCAGGCGGGCTTGCGGATCCGAGGTCAGCAAGCGGCCGATTTCGTCGAGCATGGCGTTCGAATCGGCCCGTAGCGTGTCCTTGTCGGTATCGAAGTGAATGCCGTAGAGCGCGATCCTGCCGGAGTCTTTCAAAGCGCGAGCCATGTCGGCCGCATTGACGAACTCCATATTGTGTTCCAATTTCTCCGGGGCCATGACCGCGATGTGGATCAGGGTACGCTCCTTTTTCACCACGCCCTGCAGGCGGTCCGGGATCAAGCCGTCTCTGTATGCCGTTATGAACACGAAATACCAGACCGGCTGCGCATCCTTGGATTTACCCGTAAGCACACGTTCCTGCGCCTCGTTGTAAGTCAAGATCTGTTTGAGTCCGTCTTCATCGTCCGCCCGGCCCAACGTGGGACCAAACCAACCGGGCGCGGCGCGCGCGACCAGGGCGACGTGTGGTTCATCAAGAAGCCGGTCGAGTTGGTCGAGCGCGCACTACGCAACTCCAGCAAGACGCGCGACACCGTGCTCGATCCCTTCGGCGGCTCCGGCACGACGCTGATTGCCTGCGAGCGCACCGGGCGCCAGGCACGGCTCATCGAGATGGAGCCCAGGTATTGCGACGTCATCGTTCGACGCTGGCAGGAGCATACGGGCCAGCTAGCTACGCTCGAAGCCGATGGGCGGACATTCCAAGAACTGGCTACCGAGCGGCTGGGCATGGCCGCATGAATTGATCATTGTCAACGTGAGCTGGCTGGGATTGAAGCCGAGTTGCGAGCGGGTGATCCCGACGTGCAGGACCTCGTCGAGGCGCTGCCGGATAAGCGGTGATCAGGCGGCTGGCCGGCTTCGCACGCGACGAATGATCTCCTCGCCGTCGCGTTGGCGGGTGACCCGCAAGTCGTAGTCGATCTGCAGCCCGAGCCAAGTCTCCGGCGACACGTGGAAGTACGTCCCGAGGCGCAACGCGGTATCGGCCGTAATGGAGCGTGTGCCGTTGACGATCGCACTGATCCGGTTGGGCGGGACGTCCAAGTCGCGCGCCAATTGATTGATGCTGATCCCGAGCGGCTTCATGAAGTCCTCCAGGAGGATTTCCCCCGGATGGATTGGATCGAGTCGCTTTTCTTGCTTCATCGTCGTCTCCTCGGCTCTCAGTGGTAGTCCACAATCTCAACGTCGTGCGCATCGCCCTCGCGCCAGGAAAAGCAGATCCGCCACTGGTCGTTGATTCGAATGCTGTACGTCCCGGCCCGGTCTCCCTTCAGCAACTCGAGCTGGTTTCCCGGCGGCACGCGCAGGTCGTCCAACCGAACGGCCCGGTGCAAATACAGGAGCTTGCGCCGCGCCACGCGTTCGGTGGATTGGAACCGCCGGACCATGCGGTCATCGAACAGCGAGGCGGTTTCTGCGCACTTGAACGATCGGATCAAGTCTGAGTCTATGACGACCAGCATATTATGTCAAACGTAACAGGCAGTGGGAAGCACGGTAAAGTCCACGGATGATGTATCCGGCAGCGATATAGGACCGCAATGCTTGAACTCCAGATAGAAGCCGACGTCCAGGCCGCGGTCGGCGCGCTCGACGTGGTCCGTGTGGATCAGCTTCCCTTCGCTCTGAGTCTGGCGCTCAACCGGATTGCGCAGGCGGCGAAGAAAGACGTCACCGCGGAGATCGCGACGAAGTATCGCAACCGTAGCGGCTCGCTGGCGTTCCTGATGCAGGGCGTCCGAATGGACCCCGCGACGAAGGTGAACCCGACTGCCACGGTCTACGACGTGGACTGGTTCATGGCCTACCAGGAAGAGGGCGGCCGGAAGCAAGCGTCGGGGAACAAGTGGGAGCGGATCCGGGTGGCGGCCATTGACGGTGTGCGTGTTCCGCCATCGGTCACCGCACTGCTGGCCCAGCGTGGCAGTGGCTACTTCATCAACCAGTTCCGCTCGAGCGGGGAGTGGTTCCTGGGCCATCGCTTCAAGACTGGTAAGGATGACTACCGCGACCGCGATGGCACGCGCATTGACGGCCACCCTGGCTTCTCTGTGGTGATGCTGCTCGAGAAGGCTGTTGATGTGAAGCCGAGCTTCGGGATGCGAGAGACGGTGGAGAAGACGGTCGAGACGGGTTTCGCCGCAGCGTTTCGCGATGCTGCAGGGCAGGCGATGGCGACGGCCCTGTGATTGCGAGCACGCCGAATCAACTGATTGAGCCGTGGTAAAAGAGACACAAAAGAGGGGCTTTGGGTCGCCGTTGGGAGGCAAAAAGGTACTGATAAGTCCTTTGTTTTCTTGCCGGTGCCGAGCCGCGCGGGAGACGCCCAGCTACGAGGTGAAATCCGGAGTTTCACATGATGCAGTTGGGCGATGAGCTTTCGGACGCGCTGGCGTGCTGCTCTGACCGGGTTCAGTGCAAGAAACTCATTGACGATAAGGTGTACGAAATCCTGACAGAGCTTGCCCGGTACAGAAATGGCCAATGACGGTAGACAGGTCGATCGAGAGAGCTTCGCTGTTGTGATCCATAATGCCGCGTGCCGGATTATGCCGCGTTGATCCTGGATCCATCTGACAGCATTGCTTGGCAACCAGGGCTTGGCGTCCGCCGTCATCTGCGCCTGTGCGCTTGGTTGACTTGTGAATTTCACAAGTCGGGCAGAGCTTGTTGCGGCAGTAGCCTATCGTGACGTGATCTACTCCAATGTGCTCTGCGATTGCGCTGTAGCTCATCGGCGCCGACTTCGGGTGCTTCAGTGCAGTCAGTTGCACCAAGGGCAACCGCAATCGGCCCGGTTATCGAGGGATCGAGACGGCCTGGAACTATTCCTTCACGCTGGTGACAATCCCCCGTCAGGGCCTGGCGTCTGCCGTCGTCTGCGCCTTCGCGTTTGGTCGACTGTTGAATTTCAACAGTTGGAGCGATCTTTGCACGCCACCCCGCTACCGTTTTATCATCAACGCCTACGTGCTTTGCGCTTGCGTGGCCGACCACGGCGCGATCTTCTTCTCCGACGGGCAACGGCCCGATGACGTGAATTTCATCGCTATGGCTAAGGATGGGCCGGTCCATTCGCTCTCGTTGGTTCGCGAAAACGCTAAGCGGCGGGTGGGCTTGATCTGGATCAGCGCCACTGAGCGGGTTTTCCGCAATCAATGACACGTCAGTCTTGCGACCGGCCGCGCAGGCGACTACTTGCCAGATCCCAATACCGCCTTAGGTAGCATGGCATGCACGCCCTTAACGCCATCAACAACCTGCGTTACGTGCAGATCCGCCGCAGCGCTTGTGAGCATGTAGGCGTCATCGCGGGACAAGCCGCGCTCCGTTACCAGATAATCGACCATCTCTCTGGTTGCGCTGCGAGCGGCATCATCCAGGCTTTCGTGCAGACCCATGGTGATAATGTGCGTGGGCGTCTCGGCGCGCGGCCAGAGCATTTTCTTGTTCTTGTGCACGGCAAATCGAAAGACACCCGTAAGATTTGTCTCGATCGCCGTGCCGCACACCTCGCCATCTCCCTGGATCGCATGTCCATCGCCGACAGAAAACAGCGCGCCCGGCACGTGAACCGGCAGGTACACCCTTGTCCCCGCGACCAGCCACTTGTTGTCCATGTTGCCGCCGTTGTAGGCAGGAGGACCACTGTCCAACCGGCCTGTAGGGGGAGCCACGCCGAAGTTGCCGAAGAACGGGTGCAGCGGAATGCTTATACCCGGCGCAAATTCGGCGGTCATCTTGCGCAGATCTAGCGCTATCAGTTTCTCGCGTAGATACGGGTACTCGTCCCGGAGAGCAGCGGCGCCGGGCTGAATCATCATCCAGCCGTAGGGGGAACGGAGGCGTATCTCAACAATCTCCACCTCCAGCACGTCGCCCGGCATAGCGCCCTCAATGGCGACCGGCCCCGTGAGAAAGTGAGGACCCGGCCCGCGGTCCTCCACTCTCACCTTGGCGTACATCTCCTTCATTTCGCGTATCGGGTCATCAGTCGCGGCTCCGAGACGCTCCAGCATCTCGGGGATTCCGCAGATGGTATCGATCGTTACGAGTTCGCCTGGCTTCACAGTCAGGACCGGCTTTGCATCCGAAGCGAAGAAGCCCCACTGCGCGGTAGCAGGAGACACGTGGACGGCGTGTTGCGCCCAGACGGGGGATTCGGCAAGGGTCCCCAACGCAAAGGCGAGAACGAGCAGGAAGCGAGACGTGTTGTAATCCATCTTCCTTTCCAGTTTCCTCCAGCGCGATCATCGGCATCAGCACCACTGCGATCCTCTCGTCAAGTAACGACTGATATGATTCACGTGGCACGGCCGGGAGATCGCGGACCCGGAGCAACTCCAAGATCCGTCTCCTGGTTGGCTCGCCGCTCTTTTCGAACGAACCGGACGGCCCGAAGAATCGACGATGCAGAATTCTATTGGAGCAATGAACGGCCGCGAACGAGTCGTTGCGGCGCTCCGCCGTCAGGCGGTGGACCGCACCCCGGTCTGCAATCCAACTTCAGTAGCGACGATCGAACTGATGGATCTTGCCGGCGCGCCTTTCCCCGAGGCGTGCCGGGACCCGGATCCGATGGCGAGGCTGGCCGCAACCGGCTACACGGAACTCGGCTTCGACAGCGTAATGCCGGTGTTTTCGGTCGTCCAGGAGTCTTCGGCGCTTGGCTGCAACATCCGCTGGGAAGAGAAGGACTGGCCAACTGTCGTCATGTCGGCACCCATCTGGTGCGGGCCGGAGGACATCCGGATTCCATCCGACCTCTTGTCCCACCCCGATATGAAATGCGTCCTCGACGCGATCCGAATACTCCGAAAGCAGTTTGGGGATGAAGTCGCCATCATCGGCAAGGCGATGGGGCCATGGACGCTGTGCTACCACTGCTTCGGTCTAGAGAACTTTCTCATGATGGCGGCAGAGGATCCCGGCAAGACTCGGCTCTGCCTGGAGAGATTGAAGGAGGTGACCATCCAGTTTGGGATTGCCCAGGCCGAGGCGGGCGCGGATGCGCTGACGTTGCCTGATCACGCCAGCGGCGATCTGGTCGGCCCCAATTACTACCTGCGGTACCTGCGCGACTTGCATCACGAGTTCGCAGAGCGCATTCCGGCGCCGCTGATTCTGCACATCTGTGGACGCACCCTAGACCGGATGGAATACATCGCGCAAACCGGAATGGCGGCGTTTCACTTTGATTCAAAGAATGAGCCAGCAAAGTCGATGGCCGTCGTTCGCGGCAGATTGGCCCTGGTTGGAAGCATCAACAACCCGGAGACCCTGCTTCGGAGCGGGCCTGGCGAGGTTGCGCGGGAAGTCTACAGGAACCTGGAAGCGGGCATCCCCTTGATTGCGCCGGAGTGCGCGGTCCCGCTGCAAACGCCCGTTGCGAACCTGAAGCAGATACCCCAAGCAGTGGCGCAGTGGCATCGGCAGCAAGCTGCCAGCTCCTAAATTCCGTTGCCCCATCCAGACTCACGCGAAGAAATGTCTGACATTGAGAAGTCCAAATGTGCCTCGGCGTGGCCGGGACGCAAGCTACCGCGGAGACGTGGCAGTCCCACCAGCGGTGGCGTAACTGCAACGCTGGACTACATACTGGTTTGAAAATGCACAACCTGCCGATGAGACTCGTCCTGTTTCTTTTCGCTGCTCTAGGCTAGGCGCAGCCAGTGGTCCCGGTGGAACCCGCGCTCGCCGAAATCGCCGCCACCCACCACTTTCTGCAGGCAATCATCACGCCCGACGGCTCGCACGTGGCCTATGTCGAGGCGCAGGCCGCGTCCAATCACTCTGCCATCTACATCGCGCCGCGTACACGCGTCTCCGCGGGCGATCTTTAAACGCCGCCATCCAGGGGCACTCGGCCGCAAGTCCCTTCAGGCAACTCGAACTTGGGCAGGGCGCGTGGCCAGCCGGGGAACAGTCAGACAAGCGGCTCACCAGGACGACGGCCTACACCGGTTGTTTTTCCGCCATGGCCGGAGCGACAGAACGGATGGCAACCTCAATGTCCTCGCGCCCGGTTTGCCAATTCAAAACGCGCACGCGCATCGCCCGCCGTCCACACCAGGTAGCGCGAACGCCCGCGTGCTCATTCGTTCAACGCCCATCCTTCGCCGCCGTCACCGGGAACATGCTGATGCGAAACTTCGTGCATCCGTAGGGCACGAGCTTCACTTCGGTCGCGCTGCCCGCGGCGACCGGCTCCTTCGGCAGCGGTTGAAGCTCAGAGGGGGTCCAGTTGAACGCTCTGACCTGAACGGCGAGTTCGACGGGCGCCGCCAGCGGCCAGTCCCACCTGGCTGGCATGGGACTCCGCAGCACTCTTACCTGCTTCTCCGGCGCCGGACCGCTCACATTCAGCGCGTAGTTGAATTTGCTTCCGGCCTTTTCACGGTTGGGCGTCTCGTCCTCGATTGGAAGCGCGAAGAGCAGTGGGCCGTAGTAGACCGAGGCATAGGGACTATCGATCGCCGACTCTTGCGCCAGTTTGCGACTGTTCGCGAAATACGGGATGCGCGGATAGGGCGTCTCCCGGCCTTTCACAATCTCGACTCGCATCGGGAGGCGCAGCTCAATCCTGTCACCGGCCTTCCAGGTTCGCGACAGACGCAGGAACGAGTTCGGATGCGCGGTCCGCGGCAGGAGACGGCCGTTCACGCGGATCTCCGGCGCGCGGCACCAGGCGGGAATCCGCAGGTAGAGCGGAAACGACGCCGGCTTCTCCGGCCGGATCGTCATTCGGATCGACTCTTCAAAGGGATATGCGGTGTCGGAATCGATCTCCACTTTCACATCCTTACCGGCCGTCGCTCGAACGCGGGAAGGCCCATAGAGCGTGGCCGCCAGTCCTTGATCCGGCGTCGCCATCCACATGTGCATCACGTAGCTCGGAATCACGCGATTCAGATTCCCGACGCAGCACAGCACCGGGTGCCCGATTCTGGTGAACTGATAGGACTTCGCGCCAGGGTTTTGCGGCTCCTCGGCCGGCAGGGCGGCACTGTAGCGGTTGGGGCTCTGGTAGTAGCACATGGTCTTGAAGTCGCGGCTGACCGGCGCCGCGGCGGCATTCAGGAAGACGCGCTCCATCCGGTCGGAGTAGCTCCCGTCGCCAGTGGTCCGCAGCATCCAGAGGTAGGTCCAAAGCGATGCGGCCACGTCGCAGGTCTCGGTGTTGCGAGTCGCGCCAATGCCGGCGTGATACTCCTCGCCCGAACTCACGCCGTAAGGCAGCATGTGGTTGCGGTCGTTCCACTCGATGGCCTTCGCCGTCGCGTCGAGGTCATGCCTGTCGCCGGTCCAGGCATAGGCCAGCGCCGGCACGCGGATGTTCTCATAGAAGATCACGTTATGGCCGGCAGGCACGTTGCCGCTCAGCCAGCCGTCGACCGTACCTCGATAGACCGGCCCCGAGCTGAACGCTTTCAGCTTTTCGAGAATCACCTCGTCGCCGCTCATCAGGTAGGTTTCGAGCATGGCGTCGACATTCACCGCGCCGGTCACATCTTCAAAGCCACCGGGCAATTGCGGCAAGGGGTACTGGCGATAGACCTGCACCAGGGCCTTCAGAATCCGCTCATCGCCGGTGGCTTGGTAATACGCCACCAGCGCTCTGCCCATTTGCGAATGCGCCCAGTTGTTGAAGTGATCTGCCAGCACCGACTGCGGCCGCCAGTAGATGAAGGACTCGCCTCCGTTCAGCACCCCGTTGACCACCAGGTCCAGGCGCTTGCTGACTTTCGCAATCAGGTTCCTGTCATCGAGCATGTAGGCCAATCGGACCGCGCCGTCCAGCCAGTAGCTCGATTGCTCGAGCGGCCAGCCCGTGCCGTCCGGATTCGCGCCACGGGCGTCGAATCCGTGGGCCTTCCAGGCCTCACCGAATGTCGCCGAATACTCATCCAGGTGTCCCGTGATGCCGCCAGCCGCGTCCACGGCCCAGTCGCGCAGCCAGCCCCTGGGCACGACGGCTCCCACGGGCAATGGCAGAAACGCAGGTTTCCCTTGGATGGCCGCACTTCGCGTGACTTGCAGCTTCTTGCCGAGCACAGCGAACAGCGGGTCCGGGGCTGGCTGCGCCAGCAACGGCAGGAAGAATCCGAGAGCGCACAACAGGGCAATCCTCATCGCTCTTACCTTTCTGACATCCTGCCGGACAACAAAAGCCCGGCCGTGGAGGCTTCATCTGATGGGTGTTTCGTGAGACTCGTCTGCTCCCGAAGAGTCCGGCCAGAATGCCAAAGCCGATTGAGTTCCGAAGCAGCTTGTAGCGTGTTGTTCTCATCTCGTTAATCCTTTCACACCGGATCAATGCTCTGGACGGGTGAAGCCGTTCAAAGTAGGCGCCGAATCACTACCTGCTAAAGCCGGTAGATTCCTTTACGACTGAGAGTCGGCCTGCGGCTGAACCAACCCCAGGCTCGGTGAGCAAGGCGCTTCTGAACCCTACGTCGACCGCAACTGCCATGAACGCCATACGCCGCGGCGGGAGTGGTGATTCCCCGAGTACCGCTGCAGCAATCCCGCCTTCCGGCTCTCTGATGCTTCGTCGTTTTGTGAAATCGCCAGCTCTACCGCCAGTCGACGCGCCCCGGATCCATGCTGGGGTGCATGAGGAATGCTACCGATATTGCTCGTTAACGCCTTGACCGGATTATGCTCTCGCCGTGGTGTCCGTTGGCTGCCGATCGGCGGTGTTCTTGGTGGCGGACACAAGTATGGACAGGGCGGGCCTTTGGGATCCCGGTGTGTACTCCCGGCGGCCTGACTTGCCGTCCTTGTATCGAGAGGTCTTGAGTTTGCGCACACTCCTGATGGCCGCGGGGTTGTCGGCGGCTGCAACCGATCGTAGCCCTGTCGCGCCATTTGAGCAGCCTGGGCCGCCGGTGGCGCGAGGGCGGATTGACGAACTCGTTTTCGCGAAACTCACGAGCCTGGGGATCCAACCGGCGAATCCGTGTTCGGACGCAGTCTTCCTGCGGCGGGCCTACCTCGACGTGATCGGGACGTTGCCAACAGCCGAGGAAGCCTCGCAGTTCCTCGCCGACCGGGACCCGAACCGGCGGGGGGTGTTGATCGAGCGATTGCTCGTGCGCGACGATTTTGCCGACTATTGGGCGCTGAAGTGGGGCGATCTGTTGCGCGTGAAGTCGGAGTTCCCAATCAATCTCTGGCCCAACGCCGTGCAGGCCTACGCACGCTGGATCCGGACAGCGGTCCGCGACAACAAGCCTTACGATCAGTTTGCGCGGGAGCTGTTAACCGCGAGCGGCAGCAATTTCCGCGTTGGGCCGGTCAACTTCTATCGCGCCGTGGAAAGTCCAGCGCAAACTGCCGCTCCGGGCGCCGCTCCGGGGAAAGATCCGCGCTCGATCGCCGTCGCCGCGGCCCTCACCTTCATGGGCGTGCGCTTCGACAAGTGGCCGCAAGAGCGGCAGGACGGCATGTCAGCTTTCTTCTCCCAAGTGGGTTACAAAGGGACCAGCGAGTGGAAGGAAGAGATCGTCTTTTTCGACTCGCAAAAGCCCGCTCCAGCCGTGGCGGTTTTCCCCGATGGACGGCGTGCCAAGATTGGACCGGGCGAAGATCCGCGCCGGGTGTTCGCGGCGTGGCTGACCGCAGCCGGCAACCCGTGGTTCGCGCGCGCCATTGTGAATCGCGTGTGGTCGTGGTTTCTGGGACGGGGCATTATCCATGAACCGGACGACATCCGGCCCGACAATCCCCCGGCCAACCCGGAATTGCTCGCCCACCTCGAAGGGGAACTGGTGCGTTCGGGTTACGACCTCAAGCACATTTACCGGCTGATCCTGAACTCGCAGACCTATCAGCTCTCGTCGATTCCGCGTTCCGCCCTACGCCAGGCCGCTGCGAACTTCGCCTATATGCCGTTGCGGCGGCTGGACGCGGAGGTGCTGATCGACGCCATCGATCAGGTCACCGGCGCCACGGAGCAGTACGCCAGCGCGGTACCCGAGCCTTACACCTTTCTGCCGGAGACACAGCGGTCGATTGCGCTGTCCGATGGCAGTATCAACAGCGCATTTCTGGATCTGTTTGGCCGGCCGGGCCGCGATACGGGGCTCGAGTCGGAGCGCAACAACCGAGTGACGGCCGAACAGCGGTTGCACCTGCTGAACTCGACGCATATTCAACAGAAGATCCAGCAAAGCGCGAAGCTGCGCGCGCTCGTGCAGGGCGGAACGCGGCCGCGCGACGCGGCGGATCGTCTGTATCTCACGATCCTGTCGCGTTACCCCACCGAGGATGAGCTGAAAACCGCCGGCGAGTACATTCAAAGGGCTGGGAGCAACAAGTGGCCGGCGGCCGTGGACCTGGTGTGGTCGCTGATGAACAGCGCGGAATTCCTGTACCGGCATTGAGCGAGAAGGGAGAGTGCGGCCCATGATGCGCATGACAAGACGCGAGGCTCTGAGGGCTGGATTGCTGGGCACGGGTTCGCTCGTGCTGAGCGGGCTGGGCGCTCGTGCGGCTGCAACTGCGCGAGCGAAATCTGTCATCCAGATCTGGATGTGGGGCGGCCCATCACACCTGGACACGTTCGATCCGAAGCCCGACGCCGGCTACGACTACTGCGGTCCGCTGGCCAAGCCCGTTGCGACCAACGCCCACGGCGTGGAAATCGGCGAGCTGTTGCCGCTGCTTGCCAGGCAGGCCGATAAATACTCGCTCATCCGCAGCCTGACGCACGGTATCAATGCGCACGAGACGGCGACCTACGCGGTGCAAACCGGCCGTCAGGCGGGCGAGCGCCTGGTGTACCCCGGAGTGGGCGCGGTGGTGTCCTTCTTCAAGGGCTACCGGGCGGGCTACCGCGGACTGATCCCACCCTATATTGCCCTGACCCAGCCGCAAGGACGATTTTCGGAGTCGGGTTTCCTGGGCGCCAGTTACGCGCCGTTTGCAACCGGCGGCGACCCGGCGCAAGGCCGCTTCGCGGTCGAAGGCATCGTCCTGCCGGGCGTGACCGACCAGCGCCAAAGAAGCCGGCGCGAACTGCTTCACAAGCTCGATACCCTCCGCCAGGCCTTGCCGGAGGAAGAGAACCTGAAAGCTCTCGATGAAACCGAACGCCAGGCCTACGAATTGATCCTGGGCGACGGCGCGGACGTGTTCAATCTTTCCAAGGAGAACGACGATCTGCGAAACCGTTACGGCCGCAATACGTTTGGCCAGTCATGTCTGGCCGCGCGGCGCCTGGTGGAACGCGCGGTGCCGTACATCACGATCAACTTCCAAGGCTGGGACACGCACCGGCAGAACTTTCAGACCATGCGGCGGCTGCTGCCGGACCTGGACAAGGGTCTCGCCGCACTGCTCGCGGACCTCTCCGAGCGCGGATTACTGGCGAGCACGATTGTGTGGGCCGGCGGAGAGTTTGGCCGCACGCCGAAAGTGATGTGGGAAGAGCCCTGGAACGGCGGGCGCAACCACCACGGACAGGTTTTTTCCGCGCTCGTGGCCGGCGGCGGATTCAACGGCGGGCAGGTCGTGGGCGCTTCCGATGCGCATGGTGAAGAGGTGCGCGACCGGCCTGTTTCTACAGCCGATCTGATCGGCAGCATTTACGAACTGCTGGGCATTGACACCGACAGCCGGTTGCCGAACCCGCTGGGCATGGACGCGCCCGTTATTGCGTCCGCCCGGGATGGCGTCCACACGAACGGAAAACTGCGCGAGATCATGGCATGAGACGGCTCCTGCTCGCGCTACTTTGCACGTGCGCCGCGCATGCGCAGCCGAACGTGCCGCACCTCGCCTATCTCTTTCCCGCCGGCGGTCAGGCGGGCACGACGGTAGACATCCAGGCGGGCGGGCAGTTCCTGAAAGAGGTCACTCGCGTCCTTGTTTCCGGTCCAGGACTGAAGGTGACGATCGGAGAGTACCAGCGGCCGATGACAGGCCAGGAGGCGAACGACCTCCGCATGGAGCTGAAGGACCTGCGAAGTCAACCGGCCAGCCCGGCGGCGCAGGAGCGGATCACGGAGATCGAGCGGAAGCTGGCGACTTTCAACCGCGAAGTGAATCCGGTCGTGGCCGAGACCGTGAAGCTCGAGGTGGCGATCGATCCCGACACGCCACCCGGCCGACGCGAACTGCGGCTGGCCTCCGTGCAGGGCTTGTCGGCCCCGATCCCATTCACGGTCGGTGAATTGCCCGAGTTCCGTGAGCCGCAGTCCGACGTGCGGGTGATCCTGCCTGGTGCGCAGACGGCGGCGGAGGCGTCGCATGAAGAACCGCTGCTCACCTTGCCGGTGACGGTCAACGGCCGCATCGTTCCACGGCCGGCGCGCTCGCAGCAGGCGCGGTTCCTCGGCCGTCTGGTCACGCCGGGCGACGTGGACCGCTATCGATTTCAAGCGCACCAGGGTCAGGAAATGGTGATCGCGGTCCGGGCGCGCGAGCTCATTCCGTATCTTGCTGACGCGGTGCCAGGGTGGTTTCAGCCCGTGCTGGTGTTGTATGACAGCGCAGGAAAGGAGCTGGCTTACAACGACGGCTACACCTTTCACCCCGACCCGGTTCTGCATTGCGCCATCCCGAGCGACGGCGAGTACACCGTGGAGATCCGCGACGCGCTCTACCGCGGACGCGAAGACTTCGTCTATCGGCTGACGATCGGCGAACTACCGTTCCTGACTGGTGTTTTCCCGCTCGGCGGACGTGCGGGCTCACGCGTCAAAGTCGAGATGAAGGGCTGGAATCTGCGCGCCTCGCACGTCACGATGGACCTGCGGAAGCACGCGCCGGGCGAGACGCTGCTGGAGCTTGCACCCGCGTTGCCCACGCAGGAGCGCACAAGCTTCGCGGTCGACAACTTGCCCGAACTGGTCGAAAAGGAGCCGAACGACTCCGCGAAGAGCGCGCAGCACGTGAAGCTACCGGTCATCGTCAACGGGCGCATCGACCGGCCCGGCGACTCGGACGTCTATCGATTCACGGGCCACGCCGGGCAGGAAATCGTAGCTGAGGTTACCGCGCGGCGCCTGGGGTCACCGCTCGATTCGATGCTCCGGCTGACCGATGGGGCGGGCCGTCAGATCGCTTTCAACGACGACCATGAGGACCGCGCAACAGGGTTACTCACGCACCATGCCGACTCGTACCTTGCGGTGCAACTGCCCGCCAATGGCGCCTACTATCTCGCCATTGGCGATGCACAACAGCAAGGCGGCCCCGAGTACGCCTATCGCCTCCGCATCAGCCAGCCACGTCCCGATTTCGAACTGCTCGTGACGCCATCGAACGTCAGCGCAGGCCGGGGGCTCAGCGTGCCCATCGACGTGCATGCCGTCCGCCGGGACGGGTTCAGCGAGGACATCACGCTGGCGTTGAGCGGCGTGCCGGCCGGTTACGCGCTGAGCGGCGCAACACTCAGCGCGGGCCAGGACGACGTGCGACTTACGCTCACCGTGCCCGCATCGGCGGCGCCGCTGGACCTGACCAGAGTCCGGATTGAGGGACGCGCGAAGGTACAGGGGCACGAGGTCCTGCGCGTGGCCCGCCCAGCGGACGACAGGATCCAAGCCTTTTTCAACCACCACCTGGTGCCTGCCGAGGAGCAGATGCTGCTTGTAGCGCGGCGAACGGGGTTGCGAACGCCAGCGCAGATCGGCGGACCGCATCTGCTGCGGATTCCTGCGGGCGGCTCGGCCGTGCTGCGCGCGCAGGTCGATCTTGCGCCCAATGCCAATCTCGGCCGGCTGATCTTTGGACTGGACAATCCGCCCGCCGGGGTGGAAATCGCTGGCGTGCAGCAGTCCGGAACGGGGGTGACTCTGACAGTGCGGTGCCAGCCGACTGGTTCGAAACCAGGCACGAAGGGGAATCTGATCGTCAGCATGGTCGCGGAACGCATTGCCCCGGCCACCGCCAAAGCACCCGCACGAGTTGCCCGTGTGGAACTCGGCGTTCTTCCGGCGATTCCATTCGAAATCGTCGGGCCGTAACGCTATTCTTCACGATCCTCCAGAGTTCTCCCGATCGACCCGGCCGCCCTGAGGCATTCACTCCTGCTGGCGATCGTGCGCGATCAAGACCCGCACAGCGGACCCGCTTTCGACAACATCGAATCCACCCTCCTTGTATCTCTTCCTATGTAGGCGGCAATGGAGGCGCCGGCTTCAAGCGATCTGGAAGCGCAGAGCACAACCCGAAGCTGGCCACGTTCAACCCTGTGCGCAGGGTGCTGAAAACTGCCCCGAAGTTCGTATCGGGATTCCTCCGCGCTGGTTCTATACTGTGCGGGCGCTCTAACCGGAGGATGGCGGTTAGCAGGGGGTGAGGCGTCAAAGAGCGTACATCCACTCCTACACACGCGACCGACTGGAGTGCCGGAGTCAGGATGTGCCCTTCGACGCCGCAGCGGGCAAAGCTTCAGGCGTGGGTTTCTGCGCTCAGGGCCGCAAACCGGAACGCAAGCATGTGTAAATCAGCGACGGCCTTCGGTTACGTGAAGGGCTTCTTCCGCGTGATGATGCGCCTTGTCGATGTGATCCAGCGCCCTCTGTTGCAGCCCCTGCGCAAAGCGATTGTCTTCTTCGCGCGAGATATCGTTGTGGGCCTTGTCAATCAGTTCAAGAGCGCGATGCAGGCGGCCGGGCCAGTCGAGTCTGGCGTCAACCGGCGGGTGCTCGTTCAAGTCCTTGCCATCATCAATCGAAGCCCGCTTGATCTCGCCAATGGCCTCGTCGATCTCATGGATCGCCCGCTTTTCCTGTTCGCGCAGTTCCCCGTGGTCGGAGCGCTGCAAATGGGCTCTTGCGTGGCGCAGATCGGTCAGAGCATGCAGATAGGCAGGATGCCGATTCTGTGCAAATCCGCTCAGAGTAATTAAGAGGAAGAAGGCTGTTAGCGCCGATGCCGATAAGAGGAGCTTGGAAGGTATGTTCATAGGGCCAATACTCTCCAAGGCACGACTCAAAGTCAAGACTGGTTTCCGCCCGCAAAGTGTCTTCAAAGCCGACATCCGACGCAAGCAATTGGCCTGTGGCGGGAGCGTTCGCAGCCCCCAATTCTCGTGTCCGGACCCTGGGATCTGAAGGCTTACAGCCGATTCCCAATGCCAGCCGCCGGCCCGGACGCCGGCAGTCGCTGTCGCACAAGCCGCATTGCGCAGCCTATCGAAAGAGCCACGCCCCGGCCACGCCAGTTTGTCTGAATGACTCTGTCTGTGAAGTAACACACACCGACCGCGAGCAGATCGGCCGGACCAGGGCGACATGTGGCGTGTTCAGTGCCGCACCGCGGGTGAGCCCGTGTGGCGCGGCGCTGATCGTGATTATCGCTGCGCTGCTTCGCAGAGGGACACGAGTTGCATGTCAGTTTGTTCCGCAGACAAGCGTGTTGTGCTGATTGCCTTCCTCTGCGCACCACTCCGGAGCCATACGACGGGCCACTGGTTCCAGATTGATCGATGACGCCAGGTTGAAAAGTCGCGCAGCGTTCATGTTGTCCCACTGACTCTTGCGCAGATCGGCCACTGGGAAAGCGAACGTGCCGAATTGGCCTGTGCTTTCGTTTCCGTAACGATCAACCAGTTGTACGGAAAATGAAAACTCAAGTTCTGCGCTAGGTTCCAACAGGCGAGTCCAGGCGTTTGATTTCAGGATCACCTTCGATATGCGCTCGATCTCAGTTTCGGCATGGTCGAAGTACGAAACCGGTTGCCACGCCTCTGGGAGCTTAACCTCGACCCTGTAAGTCTTCGGCAAGCCTTCAGCGGCAGGGGCGTTTGCGGTAACAGCGATCACCGAAGGGATCTCTTCGTGCAGATCGTAGGCCACCCCGGGGATCTCCTGTTCTCCGCCTTGGTATCATTAACTAACGTTGGAGTTCCGGGCGGCGGAAGCATTTCCTAATCAGACGATCCACGCTTGATACTTCTGATTCACTTCGGCTCGGCTCGCAGGTTTCCGCGCCGCAGATCAAGGTGGTTGTCATGCAGTTTCGGATCGGTTACGAACTGATTTACAGATTTCAAAATCCCACTCCGATCATCCTTGTCGTGAACATCCACGATTCACGGGCCTGCGACCTCGTCGTTCCCGAACGCCTGACTGTCGAGCCGTCCATCCCGATCACCGCTTATCGTGACGGTTTCGGAAATCAGTGCAACCGCATCCTTGCGCCTGCTGGCCGCCTGCGCCTGGCGGCAGACGGCGTCATCCGAGATAGCGGCCTGCCAGATGAGGTTGTCTCCGCCGCCGGGCAGGACTCCGTGCGAGATTTGCCGGATGAAACACTCGTGTTCCTGCTGGGCAGCCGCTATTGTGAAACCGATTTGCTGTCTGGTACGGCCTGGCAACTCTTCAGCGGCACGGCTCCAGGCTACCCGCGCGTGCAGGCGATCTGCGATTACGTTCATAACCATATCGCCTTCAACTACCAGAACGCCCGCGCTACTCGTAGCGCCGCGGAGGCTTTCAACGAACGGACCGGCGTCTGCCGGGACTTCGCGCATCTCGCCATCGCCTTCTGCCGATGCATGAATATTCCGGCACGATATTGCACCGGCTACCTGAGCGATATCGGAACACCGCTGCCTTTCCCCGCGGGCGATTTCGCGGCATGGTTCGAGGCCTGGATCGGTGGCCGTTGGCACACCTTCGACCCGCGCAACAATGTACCGCGCGTGGGCCGCGTCCTGATGGCGCGAGGCCGCGACGCGTGCGATGTCGCAATAGCGACGACCTTCGGGCCCAACATACTCGAAGGCTTCCGGGTCTGGACCGATGAGATTCCAGAGAGCGAGTTTCACGGAATACAAGACTGATGTCTTTTCTCACGGTTCGCCATTCCACCATTTACCGTTATGGTGAGCCCGTCGGCCTCGGCGAACATCGCATGATGTTCCGCCCTCGCGCGAGCCACGACCTGCGATTGATTCAGACCAACCTGGTCATTACGCCGCAGCCGGCTCATCTACGATGGCTGCACGATCCGTTCGATAACTCCGTCGCGGTTGCCATTTTTGAGGGGACCACGACCGAACTCCGACTCGAAAGCACGGTGACCCTGGAGCACTTCGAGACCTCCATGCCGGAGTATCCGCTTGAGGACTACGCGAGGACGTATCCTTTTCGCTATTCCGATGAGGACTTCCCCGACCTCGCGCGCGCCCTCGCTCGTCACTATCCGGGCGAGAGTGTGTCCCAGTGGGCATTGCAGTTTCTTGATCCATCGGACACGACTGGCACCATGAAGATCCTTCGCGCCATGACCAGCGGCATTCGTGAGCAGTTCATTTACACTCGCCGCATTGAGAAAGGCGTTCAGACCCCCGACGAGACCTTGCGGATCGGGCGGGGGAGTTGCCGGGATTTCGCGGTTCTGATGATGGAAGCTGCCAGATCGCTGGGTGTCGCGGCGCGATTTGTCAGCGGCTACATCTTCGTGCCTAACAGGTCCGGCTTAGCCGGAGGCGGCGCTACACATGCATGGATGCAGGCCTATCTGCCCGGCGCGGGCTGGATCGACTTCGACCCCACCAACAGCATCATCGGCAACCGTAATCTCATTCGTGTCGCAGTTGCGTGGGGTCCCGGGCAAGTGCCGCCGCTGTGGGGCACCTACTCGGGGTCCCCTGGAGCTTGCCTTGGCATGGACGTCAGTGTGATGGTTACCGAAGCGGCAGGATGAAGCTGACATGACGGAGCCCCGAATCCTTCGCCCAAAGGGATCCGGCCGCTTTGTCCTCTTCTGCGATCACGCCAGCAATTTTATTCCGGCGGAACTCCACGATCTCGGGTTGCCGGCGTCGGAACTCCGGCGGCACATTGCGTGGGACATCGGCGCGGCAGGCGTCACCGAGGCGCTCTCCGAGATCTTTGGCGCCCCGGCGATATTTTGTGGCGCCTCACGCCTGCTGATCGACTGCAACCGCCATCCGAACGCCGCGGACCTCATACCGGAAGTGAGCGATGGCACGGTGATTCCTGGCAATCTGCGCCTCGACGAGGCAGCCAGGGCGACCCGCATCGAACGCTGGTTTCATCCGTATCACGACGCGGTCGAATCGGTTTTGCGGGAGCGGGAGACGAGAGGCGTGCCATCTATCGCGGTTTCCATTCATTCCATGACCGCCTCTCTTGCCGGCACACCAAGACCCTGGCAAATCGCTATCTCCAGCCATCTCGACCGCAGCCTCGCCGACCCTGTGCTCGCTGCGCTTCGCCGGCCGGGCGATGTTGTCGTGGGGGACAATCAGCCGTACGATCTGGATCCGAACATGGACTACAGCATCCCATTCCATGCCCTACGCCGGGGACTACCGCAGGTCCAAGTGGAATTCCGGCAGGATGAGGTATCGGACGCGGCCGCACAGTATCGGTGGGCATTGCGCCTAGCTCAGGCGTTGATGTAACGCGAGAGTCAGAAAACTCTCCAGGCCGCCTGTGCCCGTCCGCCAGGATTGTGTCAGGATTGGGGGCCGTACACATACCACGTGTTAACCTACGTTATGTTCCTACTGTTGGCGTCTTCCCCCGTCGCGAGCTCGCTGATCAGCAAGCAACACGGAACATAATGGCCATTCACGTTGCGCTGAATCATAAGACGCAGTACCGGTATGAACGGGTAATTCCCCTCGGACCGCAGACTGTGCGTTTGCGGCCCGCGCCTCATTGCAATACCCCGGTTCTTTCTTACTCTCTTAGAATCACGCCGAAAAATCACTTCATTAATTGGCAGCAGGACCCTTACGGCAACTATCTGGCCCGTCTGGTATTCCCGAAGCCCACTTCCGAATTCCTCGTTGAAGTCGATCTGGTTGTGGAGATGGCCGTCTACAATCCGTTCGATTTTTTCCTCGAACCGGCCGTCGAGGAATATCCGTTTTCGCTTGACGCCTCTGCCGTCCGCGAACTTCGACCGTTTCTGGAAACCGAACCGGCTGGTCCCCTCCTATCGGCGTTCCTCGCCAAGGTGCCCCTTACAAGCGTGCGCACCATGAACTTCCTTGTTTCGCTCAACCAGCGCCTGCGTGACGAAATTGCATACGTTATCCGCATGGAGCCCGGCGTGCAAACCTGCGAGGAAACGCTGGCGCTGCGCAGCGGATCGTGCCGCGATTCGGCGTGGCTGCTCGTTCAGGCACTTCGGCATCTGAGCCTCCCCGCGCGCTTCGTTTCGGGCTATCTGATTCAACTCGCGCCGGATGTGAGACCGCTCCAAGGCGCGCAAGGGCCCGCCTCCGATTTCACCGACCTGCACGCCTGGGCGGAAGTTTATCTGCCAGGCGCCGGGTGGATTGGGCTGGACCCCACTTCCGGAATGCTGGCGGGGGAAGGCCACATTCCGCTTGCGTGTACTCCCGACGCCAGCGGCGCCGCCCCTATCTCTGGACTGATCGAACCCTGCAAAACGGCGTTCCATCACGAGATGTCCGTGCGGCGTCTGCTCGAATCGCCGCGTGTTACCAAGCCCTATACGGATTCTCAATGGCGCGGCATTATGGCTTTGGGCCAGAAGGTCGAAGAGGAGCTCAAGACGCAGGACGTCCGCCTCACCATGGGCGGCGAACCGACCTTCGTTTCTCTGGACGATCCGGGCGGGGCCGAGTGGACTAGCGACGCGCTCGGACCCAACAAGCGAAGGATGGCAGTCGAACTGCTCCTAAAGCTGCGGGACCGCTTCGCGCCCCAGGCTCTGCTTCATTTCGGACAAGGCAAGTGGTATCCTGGCGAGCCCTTGCCGCGTTGGGCTCTCGGCTGCTACTGGCGGAAAGACGGCGTCGCCATCTGGGAAAATCCGAAACTGATTGCCGATGAAAACGCAGTGTCTGCCTACACGGCGGCAGATGCCAGGAGCTTTCTCGAGGCACTCACGCGCCGTCTGGAAGTGGACGCTTCCTTCATCATCACCGCCTTTGAAGATGCCTTCTACTACCTCTGGAAAGAGCGCAAACTGCCGGTCAATGTGACACCGCTCGATTCGAAACTCGACAACGCGCTCGATCGGGAACAAATGGCGCGCGTTTTCGAACAGGGATTGGGGGCTGCGGTCGGCTACATCGTTCCGCTTCGCAGGATTCCGACGAAACCCGGACAACCGCACTGGACCAGCCAGCCCTGGTTCCTCGCGTCGCCGCAACTTTTTCTGACGCCCGGCGACTCGCCCATGGGATATCGCCTGCCGCTCGAGTCTCTTCCCTGGACCACACAGGAAGACGTGGAATGGAGCTTCGATCCCGATCCTTTCCGCAAACGCGGCGAACTCCCGCCGGCCCGCTACCGCAAGCGGCCCTTCTTTACCGAACCTGCCCATGCCGATGGAGCTGAACCGGGCGCGGAATGTGCAAAGCCGCCCTCAAAGGGTGAGTCGGCGAGATGGGTTTCGCGCCCGGCGTTGTGCGTGCAGCCTCGAGGCGGAAAGCTGTTCGTGTTTATGCCGCCGGTGGACTATATCGCGGATTACCTCGAACTCGTAGCTGCGATAGAAGACACCGCCGCGCATCTGAACGTGCCCGTATCGATCGAAGGGTATACGCCGCCGGCCGATCCCCGCATTGCCGTTCTCAAAGTCACGCCGGACCCAGGTGTAATCGAAGTGAACATCCAACCGGCCGCCTCCTGGGACGAACTTGTTCGAAATACGACCGGCTTTTACGACCTCGCACGCCAATGCCACCTGGGCACTGAGAAATTTATGATCGACGGGCAACACGTGGGCACCGGCGGCGGCAATCATCTTGTCATCGGCGGCGCGGCTCCGGAAGACAGCCCGGTTCTGCGCAGGCCCGACCTGCTGCGCAGCATCATCGGCTTCTGGCAAAATCACCCCTCGTTGTCCTATCTTTTTTCCGGTCTGTTCATCGGCCCTACCAGCCAGCATCCGCGCATCGACGAAGCCCGCAACGACTCGCTCTACGAGCTCGAAATCGCGTTCAGCCAGATTCCGGACGCCGGAACGCCGAACGTGACACCTTGGATGGTCGATCGCATATTCCGGCACCTGCTCACCGACCTCACCGGCAACACGCATCGCACCGAGTTGTGCATCGATAAGCTCTACCCCCCGGATTCGGCGTCAACGCGGCTGGGCCTCGTCGAAATGCGTGCTTTCGAGATGCCGCCGCATGCGCGGATGAGCCTTGCGCAACAACTGATCGTTCGAGCCCTGATCGCCCATTTCTGGCGCACTCCTCTCAAGCGCAAACTCATACGCTGGGGAACCACCCTGCATGATCGTTTCATGCTTCCGCATTTCGTCTGGCTCGACTGGGAGGATGTTCTCGCCGAACTCCGCGAAGCCGGGTATGTTTTCGAGAAAGACTGGTTCGCCCCCCATTTCGAATTCCGTTTCCCTGTGATCGGGTCCATCTCAAAGTGCGGCGTCCATCTCGAGTTGCGCCATGCTTTGGAGCCCTGGAACGTGCTCGGCGAGGAAGGGTCGAGCGGCGCGACTGTCCGCAACGTGGATTCCTCGGTCGAGCGCCTGCAGGTCAAAGTTTCCGGCTTGATCGAGCCGCGCTTCGTTGTGCTCTGCAACGGCCGCCGCGTCCCTCTCCATCCCACCGGCACACGCGAGGAGTTTGTAGCCGGCGTTCGGTACCGCGCGTGGCAACCACCCTCCTGCCTCCACCCCAACATCCCCGTTCATACCCCCCTCGTGTTCGATATCGTGGACACGTGGTCGGGAAGTGCGATAGGTGGATGCACTTATCATGTAGCTCATCCTGGCGGGCGCGCGAACGAAGAGTTTCCAATTAATGCGAACGAAGCGGAGAGTCGCCGGCTTGCCCGTTTCAGCGGAATGGGGCATACGCCGGGTCTGCTAATTGTTCCCCCGGAAGAAAGAAATCCAGACTTTCCACTGACGCTCGACTTACGCTTGAGCTAATCTGAACCGATAATGTTCGCTGACCTGTTTCAATTTCCGTTCGCCGACCCGTTCGTTTACAACGAACTGGCCCCGGACGGAGGAACACCGCGTGAGCACTGGGCTCCGTTCATCAATTCGCTGCAGAACATTGGAGCAGATGAACTCGCGCGACGTTGGGAACGAGCCGAGCGCCGTATCCGCGAAAACGGTGTCACCTACAACATATATACGGACCCGCTCGGCAAGAACCGGCCCTGGGCACTGGATCCCGTCCCGCTCCTCATTCCACCCGAAGAGTGGCGCTTCATCGAAGCGGGCATTATTCAGCGCGCTGAATTATTGAATCTGATTCTCCAGGATATTTATGGAGAGCACCGCCTAGTCTCGAATGGCGATCTGCCAGCCTCGCTGCTTTTCGCGAACCCGGCTTTTCTCAGACCACTCGCGGGCATCAGGGTCCCGCAGTCTTCCTGGCTGCACCTGCTCGCCGTGGACCTCGCCCGTTCCCCCGACGGCCGGTGGTGGGTACTCGCCGATCGCACTCAGGCACCTTCGGGCAGCGGCTACGCCCTCGAAAATCGCACGATTGTGTCGGAGGTTCTTCCGGACGTCTTCAGAACGTCAAACGTCAGGCGCCTCGCGCCATTTTTTCGCGCGCACCGCGATGCGCTTCTCGGTCTCGGACGGTCGGACAATCCGCAAGTCGTGTTACTGACCCCGGGCCCGTTCAACGAAACGTATTTCGAGCATTCCTACCTCGCCCGATATCTCGGCTTCCCGCTGGTCGAAGGTGCGGACCTCACGGTTCGGGACCGCAAGGTTTATCTGAAGACAGTGGAAGGACTGCAGCCCGTTGATGTGATTCTCCGCCGGGTAGACGATAGTTTCTGCGATCCCCTTGAACTGCGAGGCGAATCGTTCCTCGGAGTCGCCGGGCTCGTGGACAGTATCAACGCGGGTAATGTCGCTGTCGCCAACGCTCTCGGCAGCGGAGTCATCGAGACCGCGGCGATCATGCCGTTTCTGCCCGGCCTCGCAGGCAAACTGCTGGGAGAAGCTCTCAAACTGCCCTCTGTGGCGACGTGGTGGTGCGGGCAGGATCATGCTTTGAAGTGGGTGCTTGATCATCTGAATGAAGTAGTGGTGAAGCCCGCGTTCCCGCAGCGCGGAATGGAGCCCATCTTCGGCGCGGATCTCGCGAACGCCGAGACGCACAAAATGTCCGCTCTGTTGCGGGCCAAGCCCTATGATTACGTGGCGCAGGAACAGGTGGCGCTGTCCACAGCGCCCGTTTGGGATCATGGCCAGTTGTACTCGCGCAGCCTCGTCCTACGAACATTCGTACTCAAAACCGGCGGTGGCTGGGTTGCCATGCCCGGCGGTCTGGTGCGCGTTGCTGGAGCGGACGGCCCCGTCGTGTCGATGCAGAAGGGTGGACATAGCAAAGACGCTTGGGTGCTGTGGGATGCGCCGGTCGATACTTTCAGCATGCTTCGGCGCCACCAGCCACTGGAGTTGCGCCGCGGGTCCAGCGATATTCCAAGCCGCGCCGCGGACAATCTGTTTTGGCTGGGCCGTTACGCCGAGCGTTCCGAATGCATCGCGCGCCTACTGCGCTGCTTGATGACGCGCGTGCGGCGTGTCAGTGGACCGGAACTGTCCTGCCTCCTCCGGCTGCATGCCTGTTTCGATTCTCAGCACGACGTCTTGCCGAAGGACAGACCCTCCACAGCGTGCGATCTCGAAGACGAATTGATTTCCTTGATGTCGGATCTCGGGCGCCCCGACAGTCTGATTTCCACCATAGTCGAAGTGCAGCGGGTAGGCGGGCGCTTGCGCGAACGGCTCTCGACCGATATGTCCCGGCTGGTGGGTCAGCTTGCCGATGCGGCGGGTGTCGAGGACTACATGCTGTTCATCGAGTATTCGGCCGTGCTGAACGGCTGTCTTGAACTCCTCTCCGCTATCTCCGGGATGGAGCGCGAAAATATCACGCGCGGACCAGGTTGGCTTTTCATGAGCCTCGGGCGACGACTGGAACGGGCCATGTACACCGCGCGTCAACTGCGCGAGGTAACTGCGCCGTTCGACGAGGCGAGTTGGCCTTTGCTGGATTACCTGCTCGAAGTAGCCGACAGCTCAATGACTTATCGGTCGCGGTACTTCACGACTCTGCAACCCGTTGCCGTGCTCGATGTGCTGATGGCCGATGGCACGAATCCACGGTCGCTCGCCTTTCAACTTAGTCATCTCGCCGAGCTTTACCGGAAACTTCCACGCCAGGTTCCAGAGGACTTGAATGCCATGCAGCATGCAATCGCTTTGCTCGGCAATCTTGACCTTGGGACGCTCGATTATCTATTGCCCGGTGCGGACCGACCCGATGTGGACGAGGGAGCGCGTGCTCAGCTCGACCGCTCTCTCTGCTATCTTCAAGATCTGCTGCGATCTTGGGCCGATAACCTTTCGAATACGTATTTCGGGCACGCCAGAACCTTCCCGATAAGCATAGGTGGATGACTTACCGAATCGTTCATAAGACGACTTATACCTACAAGCATCCGGTGGCATTCGGCAACCATTCGGTGTATCTTGCACCTCGTTCGCAGGATCACCAGCGGTGCGAATCCCACGAGCTACTGGTTACGCCCGTCCCTGCCACGCTCAGTGAACGAACGGATTTCTTCGGGAATCGCGTCAGCTTTTTTACCATTCAGGAGCCTCACGAGGAACTCGCAATCGAAGGGCGCAGCATAGTCAGCATAGAGGGCGAAGCGGCTTGGCCAGAGCGTTCCAGGGCTTGGGACGACGTCGCCAGATCGCTCCCCGACGAACTCACTGCCCCAAGTCTCGAGGCTTTTCAGTTCGTGTTCGAATCGCCCCGCATCAAGCCGAATGCGGAGTTCGCGGCTTACGCGGCGGCATCGTTCCCGCCGGGCCGACCTCTCGCCGAAGCGCTCATTGATTTCACGGCCCGCATACATGGCGATTTTGTCTTCGATTCGAAGGCGACAAACGTTCGCACGCCGCCCGAGCAAGTGCTGCGCGAGCGCAAGGGTGTGTGTCAGGATTTCGCGCATCTGCAGATTGCCTGCCTCCGATCCTTGAGGCTCCCGGCGCGTTATGTGAGCGGGTATTTACGCACTTACCCGCCCCTGGGCTGTCCCCGACTTGTCGGCGCGGACGCTTCGCACGCCTGGGTGTCCGTCTACTGCCCCGAAGCCGGCTGGCTTGATGTGGATCCCACGAATAACATGGTCCCATCGCGAAGTCACGTCACGCTCGCCTGGGGCCGCGACTATAGTGACGTGAGTCCCTTGCGCGGCGTTATTCTAGGGGGGCGGGATCACAAGCTCGATGTCGCAGTGGACTTGGAACCTCTCGACTGAGGAGGGTCGCACTGTTAAGAATTGGGGGCTTCGACGGGGTCGTTGGTGAGTTGGCAGCATAGTGGAACAAACTTCGTCCTTACAGAGCCAGCCAGCCGCGGCTTTGCGCAGATTTAGGAGACCTCGCCAGAATTAGGGCTACGCAGCGCGCTTGCCATCCGGACGGTCTGAGTCCAGGACTGGATACCATTTCGGGTAGACGTGAGGAGATAGTGTGCGACAAGGATGCTTTTTGAACAGTGTGCTCGCTACCTTCGCGTGAGACTTCTTCGCAACGAAATCATTCTGCAAGCTCATATGAATCGCGTTGACCTCGGTTTGCAAGGCGTCCAGGTACTCATGTAAACCACCCTCGATTACGCTCGCTAGCGATACGCCGTCTAGTTCTAACCGGAGATGGGAGAGCAAGCGCTCCGACTCAAACAGGTACGTACCGGCGGGCGCGCCAGAGATGGCTCGCAGCGACTCGCCCGCGCATCCAGCGCAGAATCGAACCGATCGAGGGAATTCTTTGTCGAGCACGAGGAATTCCACGATCTCTTTCGGCGAAATGCGCCCATATTTTTTGCGGTACATTTCAAAACCGCTCACAGACCTGAGCACGGCCGACCAGAGAATGTCGTCGTACGGCGTCCCGACCTCGCGCGCGGAGGGCAGCAGCATGAAATACTTCACATCGAGAATGCGTGAAGTCTGATCGGCGCGCTCCAGCTTGCGGCCCAGGCGCAAGAAATGCCACGCCTCGCCGCGAGTCATGGTGGCGTCCGAAATGCCTTGGAACAAATTACAGCCCAGCCGGACATCGCGGCATATGTCAGCAGCCCAGTTGAACTTTGGGATCGTGCGTTGCGATTCAATCAACAGGTACAGGCTGTTCACTTGTTCCCACATTGATGACGAGATCGTCTCACGGATCGAGCGCGCGTTCTCCCGCGCCGCCCGCAGGCAGCTATAGACCGAACTGGGATTGTCCGCGTCGTATGTCAGGAACTGAATGACGTTCGCTTGCGTGGCTGCACCATAGTGCGCCGCAAACTCCGTCGAGTCGCCGCTGGTGTCCACCAGGGGCTGCCACTGTTGCGACGGCTCGAGCGGCAGGTCGAGCTGGGCATATGAGTTAACCGAAATACAACGTGAGACGTTCTCCGCCCGCTCGATATACCGTGCGAGCCAATAGGCGGAATTCGCCACGCGACTCAACAACGGCCGGGAGTCGTTCATGATCTGCCACCGTCCTTGGGCGCCGCAAGCACCCAGGTGTCCTTGCTGCCTCCGCCCTGAGACGAATTCACGACGAGCGATCCCTTTCGCAGGGCAACACGGGTAAGGCCGCCGGGCAGAACACGAATTTCCTTTCCGTAAAGAATGTATGGGCGAAGGTCAACGTGCCGGCCCTCGAAATGATCGCCCACCATGGTCGGGACGCGCGATAGCGCGAGCGTCGGCTGCGCGATGAAATTGCGCGGATTCGCCACAATCTTAGCTGCGAACTCCGCCCGTTGCCCCGCCGTGGAGTGTGGCCCAATGAGCATGCCGTAGCCGCCGGATTCGTTAGCCGATTTGACCACCAGCTTGTCGAGGTTTTTTAGCACATGTTGACGGTCCACATCGCGCCAACAGAGGTAGGTTTGCACGTTGGGTAAAATCGGGTCTTCGCCCTCGTAGTAACGGATCATCTGCGGCACGTACGCGTACACGACCTTGTCGTCGGCAACACCATTGCCAGGGGCGTTGGCGAGCGCCACATGACCGGCGCGATAGGTGTCCATGATGCCGGGTACACCGAGTAGCGAATCCTTCCGGAACGTAAGCGGGTCCAGAAAGTCATCATCAATCCGGCGGTAAATGACATCGACCTTCCGCAATCCCTTAGTGGTGCGCATATAGACGTATGAACCCTCCACCACGAGGTCGCGGCCTTCCACGAGCGGAATCCCCATTTTTTGCGCAAGGAAGCTGTGCTCGAAATACGCGGAGTTGTACATGCCTGGCGTGAGCAGCACCACTTCGGGCTCCGTGCTTGCCGATTCCGGCGCGATCGACTCAAGCATCTCGAGAAGATTGCTCGGATACTCGTCTACGGGCCGCACCCGCAAGCCTTCAAACACCTGCGGAAAGGTCTGCTTCATCAGGTCGCGATTCTCCAGCACGTACGACACTCCAGACGGAACCCGCAAGTTATCTTCCAACACATAGATCTGGCCGTCGCCGTGGCGGACCAGATCGGTTCCCGTGATGTGACACCACACCCGGCGCGGCGGGTGAATCCCTACGCACTCCGGCCGGTAAAACTTGGCGGACCGGATGACCTCTTCAGGGATGACCTTGTCCTTGAGGATCTTCTGTTCGTGGTAGATGTCGTCGAGAAATTCGTTTAGTGCGTGAATACGCTGCTTCAGACCGCGCTCGATCCATTCCCATTCGTCGGCGCGTACGATTCGCGGAATCAGGTCAAAGGGGAAGACGCGCTCCGTACCGGCGGAATCTCCATAAACGTTGAAGGTGATGCCTAGCCGCAGCAGAAGCTTCTCCGCGGCTCGCTGGCAACGCTCCAACTGGCCATCCTCCAGCGATTCAACTGTCTCCATCAGGAGTTTGGCCTCTGGGCGCACTTCGCCGCCCGCCATGAACATTTCGTCGTGAAAGCCTTGTGTCTCGTAGGGCTCGAAGTGCATGTGCCTCCACATACCGTCGTTTTCCCGGTCGTCTCTATTGGTGCCTTGGCGATAGACTGCGAGCAGTGAAGCCGGTGGTCTGCTTCTGGTTGGTTATCCAGCGGTTTCGCCGGTACGCCGCGAACGGTTTCCTGGAGTGCATCCCGCGCAAACGGCTTCCCAATAATGGTCCAGCCGACCTACGACTTCTGCGATTCGTCAAAGCGAGCCAACATCGGAATCGCTCTGACGTCCAGACGGAAATGCTGTGCCGGCCTCGCTTACGCCATTCATTTCGGGTATTTCCAAATGCGACAACAAGATGTGGACCGGAGTTGAGTGTGTTTCAGCAATTTCCAACGCGCGCCTGCCGTCCTCCGCAACCGGAACCCCGTAACCTGAGAGCTCCAGGTTTCTCTCGACAACACTTCGTATCAGCCGTACATGAGTTGCCAATGAAACAATCCTTTGGATTGGGCCTGCAAATTGCATATTCGGTCTCAGCGTGGTAGAACGCCACAAGGAGCGGACCGAACCTGACAATGCTCACGCATACTCGCGGTATTTCAGGGGCGACGCAATCAGACATAACCAGTATAACTCAGCCTATCAGACTTTTTTGTATTATTTGTAATACGCTAGAGCAAATCCGCCCACATTTGCGGCTGGTGGGCCAGAACCGTTGTCTGTTCCGTTGCTCCCCAAACCCCAATCTTTGAAGTTAATTCTGCGGCGTCCCTGAAGCCCAATTGGTCACACATTTTCCGGCACGATAAAAGGCGCGCGGTAATTGCGTGTGAACATGGCGTTGGCTTCGGAGTCGTTCTTCACCTTCAGGGTTTCGGGATCGAACTGGAGGGTGCGGCCGAGGCGGTAGGAGATGTTGGCCAGGTGCACAAGTTCGGTGGATAGCGCGCCCTCTTCGATCCCAGCATTCAGGTCACCCTGCTTGCCGCTGCGCATGGCAGCGATGAAGTTGGCCCAGTTGTCGCCGGCTCCGGTCTTCGCGAGGCCGGGCTGCTGGTTGCGTCCGAGCCAGGATTTGTACTGGTTATAGCCCTCGACGGCGAGGTAACCCTTAGAGCCGTAGAAGATGTTGCCGACTGTTTTGGGAGGATCCTCGCGGCGAGCTCAATGCTACCGTGATCCCGTTGATGCAGCAGTTTGCGTCACCCACAAATACAGACAGTACGGAATCCCTGGCTTTCCATTCTGTACCCGTTGTTGGCGTAACGCCGAACTGCAAGGCTGGGGAGTACACCGCCGGAGATCTACCGTGCCTGGATCTCGATTTTATCTCGCTTTATGGTGCCGTGCAGCCCAATCAGGATAATGTGAGCTATACAATCAGCCCGGAGAACTGCACTAGTAGGGCGCTTGGCTGTTCGGTTGGGTGGCTGGCGAGAATCACACCAATTCCATGGATCTCTGACGGCGGCAATCCGGCGACCATCGTGAGTCCAGAACAGAATTCGTCTCCGAAGAGCCCAATCGGATCTTACGATTCGGCCGATTGCTCAGCGCAGCCGTGCTACTCGACGTGGGTGGAAGGATCAAGCGCCTTTCAGTGGCTGGATCTGAAGGCGGTGCTCAGCCAATACGCGGCCAAGTATCTCAATAACCTCATTTCGACTCCCATTCCCTTAAGCACGGATCCGTCCGTTGTCGTCCCGGTTCCGCTGGCCGGCGAACAGGACTACATGGCTAGGTTTTACAGCGGTGGGATCGATAATTTTTACGAGCACGCAAACCTGGGGCAATATGCCGACGGAAAGTCTGAGGCGCTTGCCGCCTTTGTGCTGAACATTGAGGATACGGCAATCAACATTGCCAATGCGGCTCTCAGTTTACTCGATGCTGACGCTGCCACTAACATCGTCACCTGTGCCGTGCTAAAGGGCACGATGGACCAGTCCGTGGCAAGCGCGACGCAAACATCGGGGACAGTGAGTGGCGGCATGCGTCTGGTCACCTCGACAGTGAAGTCCATTCTGGCCGAGGTACCCGGTTGTGATACCAGCGAGATCGCAAGCGAAGGCGTTGATGGAGCGATCGCACTGCTGGCGCTTGCGGTACCGGAAGTGGGCGTCCCGATTGAAGGGGCCCTGGACGCCCTACAGGGTACCTCCGATGTCGCGGAGGCGGTTCAGCGCCTCGGTGAAATGGCGTTTTCAGCCAGCCCTGTCGAGACGGCAGTAATCACTATCCAACCGGGTGCGCCACTACCCTACAACCCCGCTCCCTCGATCTCCGCTTTGTCACCTGCTTCCGCCGCAGTGGGCGGGGCGTCCCAGGATGTCACGATTCAAGGCGCGAACCTGCAATCCAACTCGGTCGTCGCTATCAATGGCACGACGCACTCATCGACACTTGGAACTGACGGCAGCCTTCAGATCACGCTCACCTCCTCGGACCTACAGCAGACGGCGGACCTGCTCGTCACCGTCACCAACCCGCTGCCCGGCGGTGGCACGGCGGAAGCGCTGTTCCCTGTTGGCTCGCCAACGGCTCCCACGCCGACGATCACGAGCCTCTACCCAGCCGCAGCAGTTCAAAACACGCCCACGAGTCCGGTCTGCATAGTCGGCAGCGGCTTCCTGCCAAACACTACGGTGACATTCAACGGCAATCAACGGAAGACTACGGCGCCCTCCGACACCGGGCAAATCACTATGATCTTGCAGCCGGCGGATTTGAGTGGAACCGGAAGCTTCCCAATCATGGTGCAAAACCCTGGCAACGGGCCCGCATCGACAGCCTATAACTTCGACGTTATTCCGAGCTTGCCACCGCAGCCAAGCGTGCTTTCCGTCATGACAAACAAGCGGATCTACGTGGCGGGGGACCTGTTCTGGCTTACTTATAGCGTGCTGCCCGGAGTAGCTTCCGGTCCATTGGACCTGGATATCACATTCCAGTCCATAACTAGCGGAAATATCTATTATCACTACTACAATGGCAGCGATTCGAACTCCGTTTGGATCCATTCAACACCGGGATCTCTGCTTTATGGTACGGTCCAAGCCGCCGGTACGTTCAACTCTCCTCCAGCCGGAACTGTTTTCACGATTACCGACAGCGTACCTTCCGGGAGTTATCACATCCGCGCCTTCTACGCTCAACATAATAGTCAGACCCCGGTGGGCCAAGTGGCGGAGACGGATTACTCCGTGGCAACAAGCACGGCCCCAGGCGGCTGCTTCATCGCCACGGCGGCCTTCGGCTCGGATATGACCGGCCAAGTGCAGTTGCTGAGGCTGTTCCGTGACCGGCTGCTGCTGCCGAGATCGTGGGGGCGCTCGTTCGTGAATTGGTATTACTCCTGGTCGCCCGGTGCGGCCGCATGGCTGCGTGGCCGTCCGCTCGTGCGAAAACTGACTCGTGCGGCGCTCATCCTGCCGATTGCTTTCGCGTGGCTGAGTCTGCGGATTGGCATGCTGGCGGCGCTTCTCTTGCTGTTGCTGTGCATTGCGGGGATTTATCAGTCCCTCAAGCGCGGTTCCAGACTGGTGAGGGCGCTCAGCCTCGCGCTCCTCATCGTGGTGGTCGTATGCGTTTGAATCGCTCCTCAGGCGTGCTTGTCATTATGGCCAGCCAACCACATGGAGAGGGATCTGCGGAAATCACGGAAAGAGGGTGTATCAATGTCTAGATTGCACCGCGTCATTTTTTTCGCCATCGCAACAACCGTGGTGGCGTTCGGCCAAGGGTACTTTCCTCACGTCACTTGGGGAGGCGGGTGGCAGATGGGCGTCCCTGTGGTCAATCTCGACAGTGCGACGACGGCCGCAGCCACTTTGTCGTTCTACGATAACAGTGGGAATCCGCTACCGGTTCCGATCAACGGAACGATAGTGGCAGGAGTCTACAATTTCACCATCCCGCCATCGGGAGCGGCGGCACTAAGCTTGCCTGCGGATGGCACGTCGGTGGAGGGGTGGGCACGCCTCGACACCAATGGTGGCTCCGTCGCTGGCCTTGTCATGTTCACCTACAACACGACTGGCAAGCCGGACTTCTCAGCAACCATCCCCTTCATCCCGGATGGAAGCGGCTGCATAATTCCACTCCCAGCCTCCACGCCACAGTATGCGGTTCCATTCGACAACTCGAGCGGCAACGCCACGGCGATTGCCTTTGCCAATACCGATAGTAGCAATGCCAGTCCGACGGTCGAACTCTACGACGAGAGTGGCACTCTCATCGCGAGTGCACAGCTATCGTTGACTGCCAAGGGGCATTCATCATTCATGCTGACGGACAAATTCCCCGCTGCCGCAGGCAACCGCGGCACGATCATTGTGCAAACCGATATCAAGAAGGTTGGAGTGCTCGCACTGTTGGTACTTCCCAATGGCACCATCACGACATTGCTGCCGCTCGGCCAATAACGATCGCGCGAGCCCACTTCTCGAATGCCGCATTCATTCGTCATCCAGAGTCCACACAGTCTTGTTTACTATAAGTTCTAAAATAAAAGAACATCAAAGGTACCTGGATAGTTGCGTGACGACAATATGCAGATCGACAAAGGCGTGTTCAACGAAGCTCGCATCAAGGAACGGTGTTCCGGGATCTGGCGTTGCAGGGCAAGAGACAGACTGTCTTTGTGCGTGCAGGTCTTGCTTAATCAGTTCACACAGTAGTTTTTGCTGAAATACGAATGGTTGCTTTCAGAGAGCTATCGCATACAAGGAGTTTGCAGTGAAAGTTATTCGGGCTTTTGTATTTTTAGTATGTGCCGGGGTATTGGCGTTTTCGCAGGACGCGCTCACAAATGACGCCATCGTGAAAATGGTGAAGGCTGGTCTGTCGGAAACGGTCATCCTCAGCATGATCAATCTGCAGCGAGGGGATTACTCTACAAAGGTCGACGACTTAATCGCATTGAAGCAGGCCGGCGTCAGTGACAAATTAGTTTCTGCTATGGCCGCCAAGGCGTCAGGTGCTCCGTCACCAGCCGCGACCGCTTCCCCCGCCGGGGCCGCTTCGAGCCCCGCAATGGAGATCGGCACCTATAGTAAGAAAGGTGATGCCTGGGCGGAAGTGCTTCCTGAAGTTGTGAATCGGAAGACTGGGGGCAGCCTGAAGAGCTTGGCGAGCGCGGGCATTGTAAAGAAGGATGTTAACGGCAACATCGCTGGACCGGAGAGTCGGAATAGCGTCAAGACCCCACTCGAGTTTTTGATCGTATGTGCGGAAGGGGTTTCGATCACCGAATACCAGTTGATCCGGCTAAGGCCCAACAAGGACTATCGTGAGTTTCGGACGGTCACTGGCGGCATCCTCAACCAGCAGAGTGGCGCGATGCGCGACATGGTTCCGTTCGAAGGGAAGAGGGTGGCCCCGCGCACGTTCTCCGTCGTGCTCCCCAACAATCTCGGAGCTGGGGAATATGGATTCTTGTCACCTGGCGCTATGGGATCCTCAGGAAATTCCCAGGCTCAGATTGGCAAAATGTATACGTTTCGCATTGTGGAATAGCACGCCCTGCGCTTCCACCTCTGCGGCTTTAGAGGGAAGGCCGGGACGTATCGTCCCGCACCTCCCTCCGGGCCCATGCAGGGAAGAAACACGCTGGGGCGAATCCTGCTCCGTTTTGGGAAGCTTCGCAGCTCTGCAATTCGTCCAGAGCTGTGCCATGCCCATGGTTCTGATCCGGCTTCTCTGCTTGGGGCACAAACGCCACGAACCTGGATGACCTTAAGAAGCCGGTCTCTATTCGCAGTCATGGTTAAGAGCCAATGCCGAGAGGCGTAGCGTGCAAGTCCGTGCCCCGCAGATCCAGCGGAAGTCGTCTTTTCCCTGTCTGGAACTGATTGCCACTCGTCATCCGAATCCAGAATCGCGAAGATTCTCAAGCTCTTCTAAGTGGGCGGGTTACTCTTGGGAACCACCTCGCATTAAGCTCGTCGCTTGGCGGAACATCCATTGACGACTCAACATCTCGCGAAGTCGGTTTGGCACGCCCGTGGCTCAACATGGCGTTAGTACGCATCTCCGAACATTTCCCCCTCCGGTTAACACCCAGGAGAAACCCTCGCTGCCCGGATTCTCCATTTCACGTTTCGTTTTTGCGTCTCACTTGGGGAGCCAACTGACAATGCATGAGCGATCGCACGCGTGCCGCGTGTTCGAGCAACACAGATTCTGGCACCCAGATAGATCCTCGGTGAATTGCGGTGATGGCAGAGGCAAGGTCAGCCTCGAGGTTGGTCGACGCCTGAACCAGGCCGCTCACTCCTAGGCGCAACAACTCGATGATATCTCCCCCTCTGAATCCGGGGACGATCCCGAGATGAACTCAGACGCCTTCGCGGCACTGTTCAACAAGATCGGCCCGGCGGTCTTTGTAACTCACTCGCAAGGTGGCGGGCTGGGATGGCTGACCGTCCTCAAGACCGGCAATGTGCGAGCCATCGTGTCGTATGAGCCAGGCAGCGGCTTCCTGTTTCCGGAGGGAGAAGTTCCAGAGCCGCTGCCAAGTTCCGGTGGGACGCTCACGGCCATTGGCGTGCCTATGGCAGAGTTCACGAAACTCACCAAGATTCCCATCATCATCTTTTACGGCGACTTCATTCCCGAAAAGCCAAGCGATAATCCAGGCCAGGATGGATGGCGAGTTCGGCTTGAGATGGCCAGAAAGTGGTGGAACACGGTCAACCATCACGGTGGCGACGTGACCGTTGTGCACCTTCCGGAAGTCGGCATCCATGGAAATACCCACTTCCCGTTCTCCGACTTGAACAACAGACAAGTGGCTGACCTGATGTCGAGGTTTCTGTCAGAGAAGAAGCTCGACTGACCGGCCCTTGACGGGTTGAAGAAGGGGCCTGAGATGTCTGATGAAGTCATCAGCAAAGAGAGGCGCTCCTTCCTCTGAGCGTCCGGGCTGGTTGTTACGGGCGTCGTTGTGGCAGCCTCCACAGTGTCGGCAAAGTCGGCGGCAGTCAAAGAGCCCGCAGTGGTCGGAGAGAAGATCGCGGATTGCGCCAGGATGACGCGCCAAGGGAGTTGGCCCGAAGTCCCATTCTAGGAAGTCCGGCGTTCTTGGGACCGAGAAAGCGCGATTGGGTCCCGGAATCCATGCTCATACCAGATCGTGTAGTCGCGTCATCTGTGGAGTGCTCAGGGGGTATGCTCGATGAGGACCCGTCCGCTCCGGAACCGGAAACTGCCTAGGATCTGCATCGGCTGAGTGGGCCGGCCTAAGGTTGAACTCTCAATCACGGACATCTGGTCGCCGAATAGCCGATATCACCAGATATCGCCGCGCTGGCCCTGCTCTCAGCGGTCGATACGAAGACTAACGGGGTGGTGTCTCGACGGAGTCGGCGTTCACGAAGGTGGCGGACCAAAGCGCGGCGGCCCGGCTTCTTGTTCGAGCAGCCCGGTGACGAACAGTGACGCGGCTTGAAACCACTTGACCGAACCTGCCCGGATTGCCTATGAGAAATGACTCGTGAGCTGCCGGAATCGCACGCGCCCGTGAGAGTCCGCTCGCAGATGACGCTGACGCTCCCGCCTAACTTCATGCTGGTTGTCGCACTTAACCCCCACCCGTGCAGACATCAACTGCCACTCGGGCATGATGTCAGGGTGGCGCTCCGACGGAGTGCCTGAACGAGTCATGTCGATACGTCCTGCCCAAATCAGCGAGTGGCCACCTAACTGTGCTTGCGTGTACGGTCACCGGACTGAAGGTCCGGGATCACCCACTTTCTTGTGCTCTCCAAGTCGGGCAGAACTATCGAAATCCGCTCAACCGGGGGATCACTGCGATCTGCCGGTATTCTTGACCTCGGGCCGAAATATGCTATCGAGGAGATCGTATAGTTCATGCGCGCGGATTGGCTTCGTCAGATAGCCGTCCATTCCGGCAGCCAGGCATCGCTCTTCGTCACCCTGCATGGCGTGCGCAGTCAGTGCAACGACTGGCTGACGCGTTCCTCCGGGCCTTTCCTTTTCGCGAATCATTGCGGTCGTCTCCATGCCGTCCAATTCGGGCATCTGCACATCCATCAAGATCAGGTCGTAGCTATCCCTCTCCAAGGCTTCAAGCGCCTGCATGCCATTTTGCACGACGAACGCCCGGTGGCCTCTCTTTTCAAGCAGACGAGTGATCAATCTTTGGTTCACCGCGTTGTCTTCGGCAACCAGCACACGCAAAGGCGCTTGGGAATCGCGAGCATCCTCCGGGAGGCCGTGACGGCCCTGTGGATTCGCTTGCTCTTGCTCCGTCCCGCCGAGGACGCGACTGATCGTGTCGCGCAGTTGCGCGAGGCGGATCGGTTTCAGCAGGTAGGCAGCCACCCCCAGCTTTTTCAAGAGTTCCAGATCGCTTCGGTGTCCTGCCGAGGTAAGCATCATGATGGTCGCTGCTTCGAGTTCAGGTCTGCGCCGAATGCACTCGACCAGTGCGAAGCCATCCATTGTCGGCATGTGCACGTCCGTCAGAATCAACGCAAAGGGGTCTTCTGCCTCCTGTGCGGTGGATAGTTCGGCGAGAGCGGCCTCTCCACCGTCCGCCAGGACAGGTTCCATACCCCAACGGCGTAACATTTCTTCGAGGATCCGGCGATTGGTGCGGTTGTCGTCTACTACCAGGACACGGACGCCAGCCAGTATGGGAGGCGGGGCCGAGGCGCCGATTTCGGATCCCTTTTCCGGACGCTTGAAGACGGTAGTGAAGTGGAACTGGGATCCATGGCCAAACTCACTCTCCAGCCAGATCCTGCCTCCCATCATCCCCACCAAGCGGGCGGAAATAGTCAGGCCGAGCCCGGTGCCGCCGTAATTCCGCGTGGTCGAGTTATCCGCTTGGGAAAACGGATCGAAGATCAGCTGCTGCTTTTCCGCGGGTATCCCTGTGCCCGTATCAGATACAGTAAAGCGCAGCAGGCGAGGGTCGCCGCCTTCGGATTCGATTCCGACCTTTAGTGCTACTTCTCCATATTGGGTGAACTTGATTGCATTACCAATGAGGTTAGTGATGACTTGGCTAAGACGGCCGGAATCACCCCGCACTAGTTCCGGAACGTCGGGCGCTATTGCGCACAGAAGCTCCAACCCTTTGTCATCCGCGCGCAACGCAAGGGTCTTCAGCGTCATTTCCAGGCAATCGCGCAGGTCGAAATCAATCTCTTCAATGTCAATCTTTCCAGCCTCGATCTTCGAGAAGTCCAGAATGTCATTGATCACGAACAGCAGGGAGTCGGCGGACAGCTTGACAGTCTCAAGGTACTCCCGCTGTTCTGGCGTGAGCTCGGTATCCAGAGCCAAGTCGGTCATGCCCACTACTCCGTTGAGCGGAGTGCGGATTTCGTGGCTCATGTTGGCCAGAAACTCACTCTTCGACCGGCTCGCCGCTTCAGCGGCTTCCTTGGCGAGCTGCAGCGCGGCTTCGGCGCGTTTCCGCTCTGTAACGTCGCGCGCTATCGCTTCAATCAGAACTGATTCGCCGCGGCGTTGCACGCATCTTTCGCTGACTTCCAAGATGGCGGTCCTTCCTCCCTTGGTCGCGATTTCTAATTCGAAGCGTGGTAGGTCTCTGCCGGCTCTCAATTCTTTTAGTCGGGCTTCCACCCGCTGCCTTTGAACAGGGGTCACCAGATCGAGCAGGTTCATGCGCGTAAAATCGTCCGGCGAGTATCCGGTAATCGCATGACCGGACGCGTTGGTCGTGAGGAGCGCACCATTGGCCTCGAAGGTGAAGATCATGTCATTGGCGTTGTCAACAAGTTCCCGAAAGCGTTCCGCGAGGGCGGCTTCGGTCTCCAACTGACGCCGAATGATGCCAGTTTGTACCTGCACCTTGCGCCTAAGGCCTACCACCCAGGCGACGGAGCCCAACGCAGCCGCCGCGGCAAGCCCCAACAACCACAACAGCCGCGACAGGGTCCACCAAGAAGCGGCCCGCAACAGGCGGAGGTCCGAATCTGCGCGGAGTGCGAGCCGAAATGTGTGCCCGCCGGTCCGAAAACGGTCCGGCTCGATCACGGCCACTCCAGTGATCCGATACCGGCCGCCCGGAACGAAGACTTGAGTCCAATTGGGAGGTGGCGCCACCACATCGATTCCGAAGAGGACGTCTTGGTCCTGCATGACCAGCGAGAGCTTTCCCTTGTTTTCGCTTGCATTGACCAAGTTGGCTGAAAGCTCGACCAACCGTGCATTCATGCTCATTGCCAGTGCCTCGGCCGCACGAACTTGGGCAGGTCGGACCGGATCGCCGCGTGGCAGGGTGCGCGTCTTCGAGAAACGCAATTCTGTATCGGACTCGGTTTTGGTCGCATATCCGATGGCTTCCAACCGATCACCCACCGAAATCTGCCCCGGGAGATCACGACAGAGGACACGAATGCCGCCGCTAGCATCCTGGAGGAAGAACGCGTTGCCTTCCACAAGCGTCACGGTTCCAGCGATTTTCACTCGATCTCGTTTCAGAGACTTGACACGCGCGATCGGCTTGAGTTCCAGCCTCCCGGGCTCCATCGGGGAGGACCCATCGAATGTAATGTGTTCAGTCCCACCGCCGGGAACATATATGCGCAAGTGACCAGATATGGGGGACTCGGCCAACACTCCTTCGACCTTCACCGAGGCCCCCTGGAGGCTTTCCAAGGTTAGGGGGTGAGGATCGACCGAACGGTCTTCGAGCAATAGTTCGACGACGCCGTCATCCATCGCCAGATCGATCGTCGCCCATGAACTCTCCGTATAAACCATGCCCACCGTTCCACGGACGGCAACCCAATGGCATTCGCGCCCGCCTGATGTAAGATCGCTGAAGGTGGAGAGCTGGGCGGATGGAAGCGCTGCTCGTCCGCGTCGAATCACTTCTGGGTCGCGGATAACGACTGCTTTATCAGTGCGGTTGGTGCGCCCCGTCAATTCCACGAAATCGCCCGACTTAAGGGAAAACCGGCGAGCGCCCAAGTCCACATAAATGCCACCGGTCGCGTCTTGCAGGAACAGGTTAGGATATTCCACACCTTGGAATTTCATGACGCCATATTCCGTTACAACACCGCGGATGCGAACGGGACTCCCCTGCCTCTGCTGAGCGGGAGTGAGTGAGAGGATCTGGGCGATGGTCTCCAGGATCGGAGAATCTGCGCGGCACAGCGGTGCGAGTAGCACGAAATACGCGGCGCCCACGACGCGGATCCAGAGAGGATTCCGCCTCGCGCCATCTCGTCTTCGCCTCCGCTCCGCAATATGTGTCCCTTGCATCGCTCCCTTAATCGGTTCGCCGCCGGCCGCCCCGACGCGCGTCTGTTCCATCCCCATTTTCACGCGCAAGCCCCCGCCGGCGGGCACGGCGCGGGATTTCGAGCTGCGTGCGTGTCCCTCCACAGGCCCATAGCGACCAGGCCAAGGACGGAAAGTGCGCCTGGCGCGCAGCCTGCGAGGAGTTTCTGGGCGGTTTGCGCTCGCCAATGGGCCTCGGTGTCGCACCGCGTGGTCCGTCTCCACGTTCCGAGTGGGCGCAACAGGGCTCTCTGCGGCAGACCGTAGGGCGGACACAAAACCATTGTTTGGCGGGCTAACGCGTTCAACAGCATTTCGGTCCGAAGTGTCGGATGGTCAAGTTATCACTAGCTCGCGTTACGTATCCTCGTTACACTCATCGGCACTTATCTCACGCAATCTAGTGTCCTGTCTCTAAAGTCCGTTTACAAAAGCGGGCTACGCTGGCGAGGATCTCGTCGGCCGTCTTGGTCCAGGTGAATGGTTTGGGCCGGTCGTTGTTGTGTTGGACGTAAGCTCGA
>Ga0181528_10000292_pt1 | contig 41020 bp, 34 predicted proteins | sample PEATcosm2014_Bin_47_FD_119742 | JGI IMG/M metagenome (GOLD analysis project Ga0181528, IMG submission 119742) | Peatland microbial communities from MTU Mesocosm Facility, Houghton, MI, USA - PEATcosm2014_Bin10_10_metaG | ecosystem: Environmental > Terrestrial > Soil > Wetlands > Peat | place...
AGAAACAGGTTTAGCAACAGCTTCCATACTCTCCTCTTTGGGAACACGGCTTCGGGCCGCGCCACAAGAGAAGAATGCCGTTCGGATCGGCCGACGTCTACACGGCCATCACGCCACGCTTACGAAGCAAGACCGCAGATGGTGAATGGTCTCGCCAGCGAGCACACTGAATCGTGGTGGGATGACAAGGTTCTTATGGTACTCGATTGCCTTAAGAAGAGTCTTGCGATCGTTCTCTGGGAGAACGGGGTAGTCGCTTTCCTCAAAGAACCTCTCAATCTCGGAATTGAGATTGTAGATGTTCTCTTCGGACCGTTTTAGCTTTTCAGCGATACCAGCGAAGTCTTGCATCCAGCCATGCTATCATCTACTTGACGTGAGGGGATATTTACCTTTGCGGGGATATATAGGGGGTGGGGGTGTATATAGGTGCAGGTACCCCACATCTGCGTAGTTAGCCGATGCGGGATTGTAACCATATCGAGTCCGAAATCCCGCGATTTACTCCTAACTATTTGATTCCAGGCCACATAGATTTCGCCATCCACCGTGGGGATCGCTCCTACAGTTTGATATCCTGAAGACAGAAGAGTTTTGAGTTCGGGTTCATCATTATTCACCACCCACCCTAAGCCAAACTCCAGAAACCTATCCAAGGAGTCGCCGATCCGGATTACTTTCGGATCGCCGACAAGGAATCACCCAATCGGAGTCTAGAGAAAGCGGTGCCGGCAGAGTACCGGCATACCGCTCCAATCGACTCAGCCGCGGGCCGCGGCAGTTGCTATAGGAGTTGAATCATCGCCCATTTTCGCATTGCGCGCGTCGGGGCCGAAATACGCCAGCAGACAGAATGCGATAGCGCCCAGTCCGGCAACAAGCGATAACGCCACACCATAATTCTTATGAAGACTGTCGGCGAGCATCGACTGGACCGTGGCATTACCTGCGGCCAACATGTTGCCAAACTGCAAAGCAAAACCCGGAAAGGTGCCGCGAACCGCCGATGGCGACATCTCATTAAGGTGCGCCGGCATGACGCCGAAATTGCATTGCACCAGGAACTGCATGAAGAAGGCCGTTACCGTGACGGCGATGACCCCGGAGCAAAGCCCCCAGAACGGCATCAGGACCAACATCGCCGCAGACGCTAGTACGAGCTGCCATCGGCGCCCGATTTTTTGGGAGAGCATGCCCCCGCACAGACAGCCGAGCAACCCACCAATATTGTAGATAGTCGAGATCGTTGCTACCTGGTGGACAGACAGCTTATGTTGGACCTTAAGCATGACGGGGTATAAGTCCTGGGTACCGTGGCTCATGACAGCGGCGGCGAACATCAGGATCATGGCATACAGAAACAGCTTCCAGTTGGCACGGACGACCGCGGTCAGCCCGGGTTGCTTCTTCAGGCGCTGCTGCTGCCAAACCGGGCTTTCCGGAAGGGTGGAGGCCAGAACAACAACAAATAGAGCGGGCACAACCGCCACGATAAACATGCCCCGCCAACCCAGAAGGTCATGGGCGAAACCATAATAAACTCCTGCCAGCAGATAGCCGACAGAATAGCCGGACTGCAGCAGGCCAGAGGCCCAGCCACGCCAGTGGGCGGGAATGCTCTCCATCGTTAACGATGCCGCAACCCCCCACTGCCCCCCCATCGCGATGCCAAACAGGGCCCGCAAAATCAGGAATACCGTCAAGGTTGGAGAGAAGCCCGTAGCGAGTTCGACCGCCGAAAACGCCAAGACATTAATGATCAGGATTGGCTTTCGGCCTAACCGGTCCGCCAAACGGCCAAATAACGCTGCACCTACAACACGTAGCACAAGTGTCGCGGTCACTGCCCAAGTAACGGCAGTAACGCCAACATGGAATGCCGCGGCCAAGTCCGTGATCAGGAAGATCATCACGAAGAAGTCGAATGCGTCCAACGTCCAACCAAGAAAACAGGTGAAAATTGTTCGTCTCTGTTGCGCAAGTGTGAGCACTGGATTTCCTCTCAGAGTTTGTTGTTTTTTGCTTACGTCACTAATCTTTACTCCATGACAGCTTTACAGTCCCGGTTCGCATTCTAGTAACGCTGTAACCCGCACGTTCCCCTAGCCTATTTTTATTCCCAGTAAACCGTGGCGCCCTGATGTGCGGACGTGGTCATCTTCTTGTATAGGTTGAGCCATCCAGTAGCGGGTTTCTCCACGGGTCGCCACTTCGTGCGTCGTCTGGCAAATTCTTCTTCCGTTACATCAACCATAAGCTTCCGCTGCTCTATGTCTATTTCAATCATGTCTCCATCTTGAATAAGAGCGATGTTGCCGCCCTCGTATGCCTCCGGAGCCACGTGTCCAACGGCCAACCCTCCCGTAGCACCGGAAAATCTGCCATCTGTTACCAGAGCGATAGTTGTTCCCATTTCTTTTCCTAACACGGCAGCCATAAACGTCTCTAGATGCGGCATACCGGGAGAACCCTTAGGCCCTTCATACCTGATCACCACAACGTCGCCAGGCTTTATCTCATCCCTTAGCAATGCCGCCCAACTGTCGTCCTGAGACTCATATACGCGGGCCGGACCCTTGAACACCCAGGCGTCTTTATCCACAGCCGAGAACTTTACTATCGAGCTCTGAGTGGCTACGTTACCCTTGAGTACCGCGAGTCCACCATGTTCATGGATGGGATCGCTGACCGGCTTGATAATTGCCGTATCTTTGTTCTTCGCATTCTTGACCTTGTCGGCTATCGAGCCGTAAGCTCCCTTGACTTCCAGGTTAAGGAGATTTGCCACCGCCAGCTCTCTCAGCACGGCCGACACGCCTCCTGCCTTGGAAAACTCAACCATGGTATTAGTCTTGTGGTTCGGATAGATGGTACTGATAACAGGTACCTTCATGCTTAGTTCGTCGAATCGTTCCGGACTTATCTCTATTCCCATCTGTTTGGCTATCGCCGGCAAATGCAGCAGGGTGTTGGTAGATCCGCCCGTAGCCATGACATAGCTGATGACGTTGTCAAACGACTCTTTCGTCACGAATTCGCGCGGCTTGGTGTCTTTCGCAGTCATCTCTACCGCTTTGCGGGCGCAAAGAGCAGCCATCTGCCGCCATTCTTCGCTGTTGGACTTGACACTAGCATTTCCGTCCGGAGAGAAGCCTAGTATTTCTGCTGTTGCACACATAGTGTTCGCCGTTCCCATGAAGGGGCACACACCCGGTGTGGGACAAGCATTTCTCACGACATCCTTGTATTCCTCGCGCGTTATCAAATTTCCTATATGTGCGGCATAGGCTTGCTTTTGATGAGTCAACGTAATCATTTTCCCGCGAGAACGTCCGGGTTCCATGAATCCGCCCGTGAACATGACTGCCGGAATATTCACACGAAGAGCACCCATCAGCATTCCTGGGACCACCTTGTCACAGCTAGCCAGCATCACCATGCCATCAAGCATATTTACTTCAGCTACCGTCTCGACCTCAGAAGCCACTAGGTCTCGTGCCGGGAGGGTGTATCTGTCGCCGGCTGTATTACTGCACATCCCATCGCAAATGCCTGTCACCGGAAGTTCAAGAGGAAGAGCGCCGCATTGATAGACTTCTTCCTTGATCAGGTCGATTACCTTCTTAAAAGGGTAGTGTCCGGGATTCATTTCATTCCATGAGTTGACAATTCCTATGACCGGGCGCTCCGCCTCTTTTTCAGTAATACCCATTGCATAGAGGAGTGTATTCCTGTGATCCTTAGCTTCCTCGTTCCATTCACGCGCCATTACTAACTCCTTGTAGAACAGAGCGGAGCTACCCGCCACATCAGGTGGAGAATATTGCCCTCGGGATCTCGAAAGAAGATCAGCTTACTATCTTCTGACTGTCTCAAATCGAAAAACTCGTCAACTCCGTGCTTCCGCAAGTGGCTCAAGGCCTCATCGAAATCAGTCACCGTTAATGCAAGGTGTCGTAGTCCCATTTGCCCTTGACCGCACTTCATTACCTCTCCACTGTTGGCAGGCAGAATCTCCAGTACCGTTCCGTCTGGGGCCTGTAAAAGATAAGTTGGGGGAGTTTTTCCATTATCGTAAACTACCCGCAAGCCGAATAGTGTTCTGTACCATTCCGCCAAGCCTCTGCTGTCATTTGCGGCAATTGCCGCATGTTCGAAACCTGTAAACATTTCACCTTCTCTTGGCCGCGCTATCCGGCCATGCTAAGAATTCCGAGATCGCCTTCCACGGCACTTTCATCAAGTTACGGCTTAAGAACCTCCTTGATTGCGATGGCCGCCTGAGTCGACTCAGGCCCTGGTAAATCACGCTCCGCGACTTGGGCCAGGCCTAGAGCTTCAAGCATTACCCTCCGATACTTAGCAACGCCCGTTCTCCTTCAGTAGATACCATTAAGCTCGCAAGACTTAACGCGGTTAAATGTGCTCTGCCAATGCTTTGCCGTTCATCGATGGCTTTCCTTCGCGTCCCTTTTTGTAGATCGGAACATACACTTCTTTATCCCTAACGACGCAGCCGGTGCATCCCCCGTCGCGCATGATTGTGGTGCATTGGCCGCATCCCTCACATGTATTCCGCGGATCAAGCGCCCCTGTATTCAGGATTTCCGCCGCAAAGCCGGGATAGGCAATTGCCTGGCGGCCGAACCCGGCAAGCTTCATCCAACCTTGCTCGATGCAGCCGGCAGCAACATTTGGCGCAAACTGGCGTAGCCAACTAAGGCCGCCATTCATGATCACCGCATCTGGCACCGCAGCCTGCATTACCTTTGCTGCACTCAATAACAAATGAACCCCTTCCAACGGATGGACTGGCGGAATGTAGCCGCCCTGGTTATAGGGTCGGGTCAGATGTGGATTGTAGTAGGGACTGCCCACGCTGATGCCAAAGAGCTTGACGCCCTGGTCCCGCAGTATTTTGATCAATTGGATTGGCTCAGTGTAATCGGGCTTGTGATATTCGCTTCTGTCGGCACCCCATGAATAAGGGTAGGGTAGCTGGTTGTAGGCACTCAGTCGCACGGCTAGCGTTATTCTGTTACCGACCTTGTTTCTAATCTTGTCAATAATGTTACGGAGCGCACGCGTGCGGTTTTCAAAACTGCCGCCATAGCGGCCCTCCCTTGTGTGGGCAGAGAGCAGCTCCGACAGGAGGTAAGTATGACAAGACTTTATATCGACTGCGTCAAATCCAGCTTCGGCCGCCATTTCGGTGGCGGCGACGAATTTATCTTCCAGCCGCTCAATCTCTTCGTCGGAAATCACATGCTGAGGAGTCTTTGTGTCGAGAAAGGGATTGGCTACGGCAACGATTGGCGCCGGACCGCTGACCGTTCTGCTGTAACGCCCAGAGTGGGTAAGCTGGAGAACGGTGTAAGGACGGCTATGCCCCGCATGGCTTGCCGCCTTATATATTTCATCTAGTGAGACAGCGAAATCACCCTTCGTCTGGTCGTTGATAAATAACTGTCGGGGACTCGCTCGTCCTTCGTTCACTACGGCAGTGGCTTCATACCAAACCAAGCCCGCTCCGCCTTCGCCAAAGCGTCTGTAGCGCCGCCTAGTGAGTTCGTCCGGTCTGCCGTCAAGCATGCCGTCGCACCCTTCCATGGGATTGATCGCCAGGCGATTAGGCACAACCTTGTCACCAATATTTATCGGCTTACTGAGAATGCTCAAGCCTGAAGCGACAGGAATGTCCAGCCCTAGCTTTTCGATGTCTTCTTTCAGCTCATCCAAACTCTTGTAATGAAAACTAGCGTGCTGCGTCATGCCGCCCTCCTGTAGTACGACTCATTTCTCACGATGTTCGGCTCCATTCACGCTCACTCTTCACCGGCGGCCACTGCACGGCTTCTATCGAACACTACCCGCGTTATCCCGAGGCCCAGTTATTACGAATCATGATTCGCAAGCAGAACCTATTCACAACCTTGAAATTGTTAAACCACCATCCAGTGACAGTACCGACCCGCTTGCGTAGGGAAGATCGCCGCGTGCCAGCATCGCCGCCGTCTTGCCGATATCCGATGGCGTCCCCCAGCGCTTTTGAAGCAACAGATCGCCTTCAATCAGCGCATCGTACTTTCCCTTGACTGCCTTGGTCATGTCCGTTTCAATGATTCCTGGACGAATTTCGTAAACGTCGATGCCAAACTCTGCCAAGCGTACTACCCATAGCTTCGTCGCCATGGCGATGCCTGCTTTCGATATGCAATAATCACCGCGGCTGACGCTTGCCACCGTTGCCGAACAAGAACTGACGTTAATAATGCACCCACGATATGAGCTGTCGGCCCTTTTCTGACGAATCATCCATTTGGCAACCGTCTGCGTCAAAAAGTAAGGGCCCTTCAAATTTATTGAGATCTGCTCATCAAAACTCTCTTCCGAAGCCTCCAGGACATCGGCGCGGACGCGCGGTGCTATACCGGCGTTATTGACAAGTACATCGAGCCGTCCGAAGCGCTTTTCGACTGCGTCCACCAATCGCTGACGATCAGCGGCATTGGATACGTCTGCCTGCACGTACTCGGCTTCAGCTCCGTTCTTACTCAGTGTCTCCAAGATGGGGTAGGTTTCGCTTCGATCGCGCCTCCCTGTGATTACCACGTGGTATCTCTCGCGGGAAAGTGCAGTGGCAATCCCTAGGCCGATTCCACGATACCCACCCGTAACCAATGCAATCATCGCTGAGTTCTCCCTTCCCTCGCCGTTGCCACTAGAGCTTCCACTTTTTGTTCTGTTAAGAAATCAAAGAAGCTATAGTAATTACCTTCGCTCATGCGCGCTACCAGAAGGCCCAATTCAAGCAGGTGATAGTCTCCCCACATACTCGACTCGCCTGCGGGGACATTCAGTGTCGGGGGAACATAGTCCCAGCCGTTCGGTCGATGGTAGATGCTGTGAAGCAAAATCCCTTCGTGCTTAGGATCGGTTGATAGGTATGGTTCTTCCAATAGACGCCGCGTCAGCGCAAGCCCAGCCTGATAATAACAATCGCCCTCCGCACCCATTGCCACCCCAAGCCGAATTAATCCTTGCGCGGCAATGGCGCTCGCCGAGGCATCGACGGGTTCGTAGGGGTTGTATGGGTCGGCGATTGATTCGCGCCACGCCCCAAGCCGGTAAAGATTCGGTGCGCCTGTATCCCAGTAGCAGATACCATCAAGTGCTGAGGCTTGGTTGAGGTAGAACGTGCAGGTTGCCTTTGCGCCCTTCGCCAGCATTGAAACGGCTGCAGGCTTACTCATCACGCCCGAGTGGTCAAACTCGCTTTCTGGAAGAGAGTTGACAAACTCTAACTGCTCCGCGAACCCGAGCATCGCCCACGCCAAACCACGTGTCCAGGTGCTGAACGGTGAATAGCCCTGTTGCGAGGAAGGACATCGGAACGTGCCACTCACGGTGTTAAATATGGCCTCATGCGCGGTGCGTCCGCACTGGTCGGGAGTGTCGTAGGCGTCACGCTTTTCGCCATAGTAGATATTCCATTTTGCCGTGGTAGCCACGTGGGTTAGTAAGCGCCCCAGGAGGTTGATCGTTGCATCCTGCTCTCCAAGCAGCGACTGGCCAAGGCTATGCGCCACCCCGCAGACCCGTAAGGTTCGAATCGTGTCGATAAACAAGGAGTGTGGGCCGTTGAACGAGTAGATGTATCCATACCCTTCCGGCAGGGATGTCCAGCGCGCAGCTTGAACTGCCCCGCTCACCTTTAGCGCCAACTCGTAAAACCGCAATTCCCAGGGGTTCAGCGGAATTTTGCCTTCCAGCATCAAGCGGCGAAGCTGGCCGTAGGTGGACAAGTTGTTGAAACCATGGTCATGAACTCCGGTATGTGTCAGGTGTTCTGCCATCTGTGCAGCCGTCCGCTCGCGTCCAATTTTCAACAAGCTCGGATCGCCTGTCAGGTCGAAGCACAAAATAGCGTTGCCATATTGGAAGCCTTGAGTCCACTGCGTCCAACCTCGCGCCGTGTACTTCCCTGCAACCGTAAACATGGGCGCTCCATCCTCAACCCTCCAACGGCGTTCCAACATGGCGGTCTTGGCCGATGCCAGTTCAAAAAGACGCTGCACTGCAGGCTTCAGGTCGCGAGGCACAAGTTTGTCTGTAATTTTCATCGAGTCTCCTCTGCCCCAGAGTCTTCTCTTACAACCCGAATCACTAAAACTCTCTTGATTGCCCCTGTCTTGGTCATCGTCCCTGTCCCTTACCCCGCAATGCGTGCGCTGGATAAGAACTTCGTAGTTTTCTGGGTAGCCTTTATATTATGCCCATCAGACTGCGAGGCCTTCCTCTATCCTCCTTTGCAACCCTCGAAATTTAGCGCCCTCACTGGATACTGCCTGTCCTCAATGTCGAGTTGCAAAGCTATTCTGGCGTGTCTCTATTGCGGCGGCAGTAGCGTTAGTAAGGCCGCCTGGAGGGGATTCTTCTCCATAAAGCGTCGAACCCAGTACTGTCCTGAGGGGGAGTTAGTGACCTCTCCAAATAGACGAGCATCGTTTTGTAGCCCTTCGTCAAAACCCTTCTCGTAACCTGTCTGCAGCGCCTCTATTGCGATTCGAGCAGCATAACTCCGAGCGGATATCAGACTCGCGGCGCTGATTGAGTCAGGTGCTTCAATACTCAAGAGAGCGGTAATTTCCGTGGATGTTGCCAATTGATAGAGTTCCTTCTTCTGGGCTGCAGCAATCGTTTCCCAATTTCGGCGAGGGATAGGGCGTACGCCCTCGGCCATCTCCTGCGCGACCCGGAAAGCTTCTCGCAAAACCGTTGCCGCCGGGCAGAAAGCATCCGCTAAACCGATCTCGATGGCCCGGTGCCCATCCACCGGTTCTCCATTGAGGACCAATTCAAGTGCCTTTCGTGGACCGACCAGCCGTGGTAGCCGCTGCATGCCTCCATAGCCCGGCATGATGCCAAGCTTGATCTCCGGCTGTCCTATCAACGCGTTCTCAGTTACGATTCGATAGTGAGTACTCATTGCCAACTCATTGCCCCCGCCAAGGGCAAAACCGTCTATGATGGCCACAACCGGCACCTTGAGTTGTTCCAGCCGATCATATACGCCAATCACCTTTGCGGCCATGGCAGCGATCGACTCACGGCTCGCGTCCACAAAGCCTGTAATGTCTGCGCCTGCCATAAACGCACGACCGGAGCCGCGCAGTAGCATTGCACGAACCGGGTGTCCATCCAGTGCGCCAGTGCTTGCAACCTCATCGATTACCCCTGCGATTTGATCAAGCAGATCCTCGCTCAAGGCGTTCAATGCCTTCGGACGCTCCATAGTGACGATTGCCACACCGTCGCACCAGTTGATCGCGAGATAGTGGCCCGCGTCTTCGTTGGCCAGGCGCAGTGTCTCTCCTAGATATGCCTGCTGATACTCCGCAATGGGGAGGTTGGCGTGCGAAGCCTGAACCAGAGCAACTCCTTTCGGCTTCCTCATTCGGCCATCCAGCATTGCTTGCTGAATCCCCGGCAGGCCTTGGAGCGTCGTGATCTCCAGATCCTCCTGCTCCATGACAATGCGTCCTTCAGCCAGCAACCGAATCACTTCATGCGCCTGACCTGTTCGATACATGTGGGAGCCGAGGATAGACAGGTTCGAGTTCCCCTTCAGAATGACCCAGCCACTGGGTTGCTCGTCGCGTTCGTCATAGTCTCGCAACAGAAAGGTGCTCAAGTGGAGAGTGCTCTGATCGGGCCTTTCGACAACGAAATCTGGGCTTACTCGCGGACCGAAAATATCCCAGACCGCGCGACCCAGAGCCCTCGCAGCATCCATGAATTCGGGTCCGTAGGCGGGATTCGACCGTCCGTCTTCTGTAAGTGGATCGGGCATATCCTCAGGCAGTGCAAGAGCATCCCGGTCAATAATATGTGACTTCGGAATGCCTAGCCGAACTAACCCGGCAATCCCTTGAGCCTCACTAGTGTGCGAGGCGATCACAGCCAACTCCGCCCCACGTTCGAGCGCAGCCTGGACAAACGAAACGGCGTAGGAATCGGCGCCCCAGATTACTCCTTTACGCCCCGGGAGCAGTTGAATCTCCGAAAAAATCGCTCGCGGCGTGGCGTTGCGGAAGATGACCTGCTTCTGGCGCATCCATACCCAACGGGCGTCCAAGACGAAGCGTCGTCCCTCATAGAAGAAGGTTTCTTTATATTCTCCTTTGCGTCCACCGCCGGTAGCCCCAAAGAAGGCCAAGCTTCCACCTTCCGCCAAAGCGGAGATTAAGAGAGGAAAGTTGCGGCCTCCTGTGTGTTCAAAAATCTTATCCATGGGCCGTCCGCCGTTGGCTGCGTAAACAGCTTGTCGAAACGGCTCGGTCTGCCGTCTCCATTCTTCAGGATTCGTGTCCTTCGGAATCACTCCAAATATATGAGCTGGAAGCAAGCGCCGGTCAATGAAAGCATCGGCAAAACCGCGGTCGATCAGTGATTGCCCCAGCTCCGGGTTGGACCCGAACAGGATAACCCGGGCACCGAGAGTCTTGGCAATTTGCGCGCCTGCAAAGCTGGTACCCTTGCCGCCCCCCATGAACAGAACTGAATCGCCAGGGCGAACCGCCAGCCTTTCCACCACGGCTCGGTAAGCTGTGCCATACGTCAGCAGAAGCGCCGCAAGTTGCTCGGGGGAATGTTGGCTCAAAGCAGCGGGCAGGGGGATTGCCCGCTGCTCTTCAGCAAGGACAAATTGCGCGTTGAAGCCATCGTGCGTCTCGTAACCGCGAATGCTTCGCGAAACCGTCCAAGCATCAAGGATGACTGCTTGGCCAACTCGAATCGACTTCACTGCCGGACCGGCATCAACGACAATACCCAAGGCGTCACTGCCAGGAATGTGAACGGTGGCGCTGTCGCCACGCCCAAACACCGGCACGGGGAGACCCAGCGCTGCAAAATTCGTATTGAAGTTCGGTCCCGACGCTAAAATGCTGACCAGAACCTGCGTCGCACTTTCAAGATACAGCTTGGGAACCGCCACCTCTTCCAACCGAATGACCTCGGAGGGTAGCCCGTAGCAATCGCGGTGGATTGTGAGCGCGTCCATGCGCTCTGGTATCGGGGACGAGATACTGGGCTTTCTCCCTAGCGGCCATTTACCGGCCACATGCTTAGTCTTTTGCTGCTCAAGAGTAGGTGTCATAGCCTCGAATCTTTCTTTCATCTCCCTTCCGGCGCGCATCAGGGCGTTTGTCGCTGCCCGTGACGCGTTAAGACTGAAAGGTACTGGAACACAGTAGATTGCGAGTATTTCATTTGTCAAACAAATATTTTTATTGTAGTTTCTTTTGGCTGGTGCTATATGTCATCCGGCTCAGCTCTCGGAGCCGGACAACTCGTTGTCCGTGATTATTAAAGTAAATATTTGTTTGACAAACATGGAACTTAAATCTATCTTAACCGAACACTTAGCTTGAAATCTCACTCAAGACGCTGGGCACGTGGTGTCGTGTACAGGAGTGCCGAGCGCGTTGTGCAGATTGGATTCACATGTTTTCAGGGGGGAAGATTATGCTCAAAGAATTGCCTTACTATCCGCTAACGGGCAAACCATTCTTCGACAATGAGAAGAAATGGGTTTCGCCCATGAATTTTCTGCCGGAGGCCATGGAGGGGTTTCCCGAAAGCGTTTACCTCTATGATGTGACATTGCGCGATGGTGAGCAGACCCCTGGAGTGACTTTCCGAGAAGACGAACGCGTCCGCATCGCCTGCGCGCTGGCCGAATTGGGCGTCAAGCGAATTGAAGCGGCGATGCCGATCACTTCCCAGGGTGCGGTGAATGCGCTCAAGCGACTGGTCAAAATGGATCTGCCAGCGCAAATCGTCTCCTTTACCCGGGCACACAAGGACGACATTAACCTGACGATCGATTGCGGATGCAAGTACATTCTTATCGAACACAGCGTCAATCCTTATTTCTGCGAGTACGCTTACAATCTCGACCAAGACGCCCTTGTGAAGAGAATTGTCAAAAGCATCAAGATGGCCAAGGATGCAGGCCTTCACGTCACATTTATGGGGTGGGATTTTACCCGGACGCCTCTGGAATTTTCCAAGCAGGTCTATGAAAAGGTATTTTCCGAGGTTAAGCCTGACACCTTGGCTCTAGTAGACACCTATGCATGTGCCACGCCTTTTGCCGTTGAATTCATCTTCAAGAAATTCAAGGAATGGTTCCCGTACATGCCCCTGGAGTTTCATGTTCACAATGATTTTAATTTGGGGGTAGCGTCCTCGATGGCCGCTGTCAAGGCCGGGGCGGTTGGTATTCATACCGCCATGAACGGCATTGGCGAGCGAACTGGGAATGTAGCGACCGAAGAGATCGCCTGTGCTTTCGAAATCCTCATGGGTATCAAAACCGGGGTCAAGCTTGAGAAAATCTTCGAAGTAGCAAATCTAGTTGCTGCAGTCAGTAAGGTACCGATTCATCCAGCAAAACCGATTATTGGCAGTCGTCTATTCGATATTGAGTCCGGAGTGATTTCCCACTACACGTCCCTTATGCAAGCCAAGGGAATCAAGCCTGTCCCTGTCCCGTTTATGCCCTCATTAGTCGGTCGTGAGCCGATGAAATATGTGATTGGCAAGGGGAGCGGTCGAGTCTCGATCGAATATTTTCTTGAGAAAAACGGCATGAAAGCGACGACTGAACAGATCGACGAGATTCTGGAGAAGATCAAAGAAGAAGCTTACATCACCAAGAGTCTCCTCTCGGAACAGCAGTTTATTGGAATAGCGCAGAAGGTTCTGTAACTGAAAGCAGAGGCCAAAATAATGAAGACTGTTGATCTAACACTCGAACTATATGAAGGAATGCCGACTTTTCCCGTTTCTTGGTATCCGTCTCCAAAAATGGAGTTCATCCTGAATCCCGGTAACGACCCAAGTAACGCGCACCGCTACGCCAGCAAATCGCAACTATTCGGTCATGGTGGAACTCATCTTGACTCTCCGATGCATTACAACTACTGGCCAAATGAAAAAACAATCGATAAGGTTCCGGTGGACGTGCTGGTCGGCGACTGTGTAGTCGTTGATATGTACGACAAGAAGTTTCTTGAGGAGATCACGGCGAAAGAACTTGAGGACTCGACCAGGGGCTTTGAACTAAAAGGAAAGCGATTAGTTATAAGGACTGGTTACACCGACAAGTATTGGGGCAAGGATGACTATTTCCAAGTGTCACCCTACCTTACCGCCGATGCCGCAGACTGGATCGTGAAACGGGGGATCGTGCTGGTTGGTCTCGATTTCCAGACCGATAAGCCAGGAGACGGAACCTTTCCGGCACATAATGTCCTTCTTAGTAACGAAGTCTATATTCTTGAGTACCTTGTGAATGTATTCGCGCTGCCAAGAGAATGCACACTAGTCGTTGCACCACTGAAGCTTAAGGGTATGGAGGCTTCAACCTGCCGTGTGTTTGCGCTCTGCGGCGAGTAGGCGCATCAGGGAGATGACAATGACCGACATCAGCGTAAATTATGCGGGGAAGAAACTCAAAAGCCCGATTATCGTTGCCGCTAGCGCCTTAACCGAGACAGTTGAACGGGTAAAGAAAGCTGAACAGTTCGGGGCCGGCGGTGTGGTAGTAAAGACCAAGTTTGAAGAACCGATGATGGCAAAGAGCCCTACACCGCGGTTTAGCGTGTTGTCCCACGGTTTTGTAGGCGACCGGAGTCTTTCGTTTTACTCCATCGAGCAAGGCGCCGAAGTCGATATCGACGGCTATTGCGAAGAGATCGTCCGGATGAAAGAGCAGACCGACATCGCCATCATCGGCAGTGTCGGCTGCGTTAACGACGAGACGTGGGTGAGTTGGTCCAAGGCTGTCGAAAGAGCCGGCGCCGATATCCTGGAACTTAATCTTTCGTGTCCTCACAGCAATCTGGTTATCGGTAACGCTCCGGCTATCAGCGACACCATTGATCACGTGACCCGGTTGGTAAAGAAGAATGTTTCGCTGCCTGTGATCTCCAAGATGACACCTCAGATGAACAGTCCGCTGGCTGTGGCACATATTATCGAGGCGGCTGGCGGCGACGGGCTGTGTGCCTTTAGCCGCTTCCTGGGACTGGATCTGGATATCGAAACCCAGGCGCCGATCATGCATGGCGGCTACGGAGGTCACGGCGGTCCATGGTCGATCAACTACGCTCTGCGTTGGATTTCGGTCATGTATCCCACCATCAAGATACCTATCAGCGCTAGCGGTGGTGTGACCAAATGGCAGGACGTAATTAAATATTTTCTTGTCGGCGCCAATAACGTCCAGGTTTGCGCCGCTGTCTATATGCGTGGTTATGAGGTTATCGAAACACTGGTAAGTGGCCTCAAGAAGTATATGGAGAGACACGGCTACAGCAGCATAGACGATTTCCGCGGAAATACCGTGCCCCGCATCAAGCAACTGAGCGAGTATAACCGCGAGCAAGTCGTAGTGGCCAAGATCTCCGAGGACAAATGCAAAGCTTGCGGCAATTGCGCAAGGTCATGTATTTATTTTGCCATTGACATTGAAAAGGGAGCCACTACCCGCATTAACGACAAGTGCGCTGGTTGCGGGCTGTGCGAGCAGATCTGCCCAAGTAAAGCCATTACGATGGTCGCCAAAGCCTGAGAAACAGGCGTAATCCCGGAAAACGAAGGTGGTAACATGCATAATACTGAAATTGCTCCACTGACCGGCGCAATCATCCCAAGCGAATCCTTCGGCGTGGCTCTCAGGATTCACTATGCGACCTTCTTCAGCCTAATGGGCGGTTGGATCTTTGACGCTCTTGATGCCACTATTTACGCTTACGCCGTCCCGGGCATTATGACCGACATGAAGGTGTCTTTAGCTCAAGCTTTCAGCGTCGTGTCGGTATTTTTCCTCTGCGCTGCCATTGGTGGCGTAGCTATGGGTAGTCTTTGCGATAAGGTCGGCCGCAAGCCTGTTGTGATGTTATCGATAGCCTTATATGGAATTTTCAACTTCCTTTGCGGCACGGCGCACTCTATTGGCGGCCTTTATCTCTATAGAGGTCTGGTCGGTTTGTCGCTAGGCGGCTTATGGCCGGCAACTATGTCGCTGCTGTCGGAAATCTGGCCGGCCAAAACCAGGGGAGCCGCAGTCGGCATACTGCACTCCGGCTGGAGCATCGGTATGTTTATTTCGGCCGCTTTTGCTTATTTCTTGATTCCGATCTATGGTTGGCGGGGAATGTTCTACGCCACGGCCGTGCCTGCCGCCCTCACCTTCTTCGCCATTGCATTCTTTGCCAAAGAATCGCCGGTGTGGCTGGAGAGTCGAAAGCTGAAGAGACAAACTCCATCGACCACTAGCGATACGATGCCGCTGATCAAGCTTCTCAATAAGAAGAACTTGAAAACAGCGATGCTTGGTCTCGGCGTCTCTGCATTTGGACAATTTGGCTGGTGGGTTCTGTTTACGTTCTTGCCTACCTATATGGATAGAACGCTAAAACTGGGCATAACCAAAGGTGCTGAATTTATGATCTGGACAAGCATCGGAGCATTGGCTGGCTACTGCTCCTTCGGTTATTTGTCCGACCTTTATGGACGCAGGATTGTGTTTGCCTCTTTTTGCATAGGCATGGCGCTGATGATTCCTGTATTCATCTTCTCCGTCACTCATAGCGGCCTTGCTTACTTACCCTTTGTCGGGCTAGTTCTCGGATACTCCACGGGCTACTATGGCGGTTATGGAGCTCTCTATGCAGAAATGTTCGCTACGGATATCCGGGCCACGGGCATTTCCTTCTGCCAGAATATGGGCCGTTTGGCGATCTTTGCAGGGCCTTTGTTGATCCCATATTTGATCCCTCGTATCGGATTTAAGCAGTCCATTGGTGTCGCCTCATTATCCTTGGTCATCGCTGCAGTACTGGTGATGCTCTTGAAGGAAACCAGGGGAATCAATATCACAGCTCAAGATGAGAGTTAGGTAAAGCGGGATATGAGAATTGTCCCTGGTGGTGGACTCAAGGAAGGATGTTCATGAAAGCGGCCGTTCATATCGGACGCGTAGGTAAGGCTACCGATCGGGAAGCGGTTATTCGTGGGGTAGTGGAGATTCTTACTACCCTGCAACCCGCCCGGGAGATGATCAAACCTGGCTTGCGAGTCGTTATCAAACCTAATCTTACGGCCGATACGAGGCTGTGGGAGGAGGGTATAGTAACAAACCCCTACACCGTGGAAGGCATTATTCGCTATGTCCAGCAGACTGAACCAGCGGAGATCGTGATCGCCGAAGCGACTGCCTGCGGCCTCGATACCAATAAGGCGTTCCTGGTAAACGGCTATGAAGAGGTTGCCGCTCGGACAGGCGCAAAGATTGTCAACTTATATGATGAGGAATTTGTCCCCGTGCCTGTCAGAAATGGCATGGTGGCCGACACAATCCAAGTGGCGAGGAGAATCCTCGACGCCGAGTTCCTGATCAATGTTCCTACAATGAAAACGCATGTAGCAACAGGTGTCAGCCTGTGCTTGAAGAACTTGAAGGGCGTTCTGCCCGAGAATGAAAAACGGCGGTCGCATTTTCTCGGGGTTAATAAATTTGTTACCGACCTCAATAGCATCGTTAAGCCGCAATTATCTGTCATCGATGGCAGCGTCGCCATGGAAGGGGACGGCCCGATGCAGGGAACGCCAGTCCACTTCGGCGTGCTTGTTGCCGGTACAGATACAGTGGCCACCGATTTGGTGGCGACGAGGGTGATGGGTTTTGATCCTTGGATGTTCAAGTGTTTCAATTATGCGAGAAGCCAGGGTCTTGGAGTATTTAGCGACGACGATATTGTCGTGTCGGGATTGACGATAGCCGAAGTCAATCGGCCTTTTCAACCGGCAAACGCACCGATACCCGTCATTCCGGGGATTAACATTATCGACGGTGGCGCGTGCCCGGGTTGCGTGGACGGCGTCAGAATCGCTCTGCGCCGGCTGAAGACCGCCAACTTGCTTGATAAACTACCGCCGGTCAATATCGTAATCGGTGAAAACGGTCGCGTGGCCGGGGATAACGACATTGTGATCGGGCGGTGCCTCAAACTCTATCGTGGCATGAAGCACTACGTGCCTGGTTGCCCAGCCCAGGTTTTCGTTATTGCCGATGAACTGCGAGAGCTAACCGGGCAACCTCGCTTATTCGGCCCCAAAGAGAAGTATTTATTGCAGGAGAATGAAGACAATGAAAAATAGGATGGGGATGGTGGAATCGGCCGGTGTGGCGGTGCTAGTGGAAAGAGATGTACCCTCCCCCAATGATTCGCAGGTGGTTATCGCTATCAAGGTCTGCAGCATTTGTGGCGGCGACCTCCACATTTACAAGGGGAAACATCCCTCGGCACCTCTGCCGGTGGCTTTGGGGCATGAACTTGCCGGTGACGTGGTCAGCATCGGTGCCAAGGTAAATAAGGTGCAGGTCGGCGACCGAGTGACGGTCGAGCCCGTTATTGCATGTGGCAAGTGTCCGGCGTGCTTAAGAGGGCAGTACGGCTACTGCCATAATCTGAGCTATCACTATCGCCGCGGCCAAGGGGCAATGGCCGATTATTTTGTTGTCGATGCGCGGTATGTATATAGGCTGCCTGACCACCTGTCCTACGAAGCGGGGGCTCTGATCGAACCGCTGGCGGTAGCGGTGCATGCCGTGAAACGCGCCAAAATCGGCTTGGGCGACAAGGTGGCAATCATCGGCGCGGGGCCTATCGGCATTCTGGTGGCAGCGGTGTGCCGTACGGCCGGAGCGGAGGAAATTATCGTGGCCGACATCGCCGATCATCGTCTGGAAACGGCGATCACCATGGGTGCGACCAGGGCAGTCAACTCACTTAAGGAATCGGTGGTCGACGTTGTCCGTGAAATTACCGGCGGCCAGGGCATTGGCAAGACTTTCGAGTGCGCCGGCCGGGGTGAGACGTTTGTCCAGGCAATGACTTGCCTGTGCAAGGGCGGCGTGGCAACGATGGTAGGTATTTTCGAACAGCCGACAATCGAGATTCCTGCGTCAATCTTTGTTTCCCAGGAAATCACGGTTCAAGGCTCCCAGGGCTACTGCTGGGATTTCGAAACCGCCCTCGGACTTACTAGCAAGATAGATTTGAGTACTCTTATTTCGCATGAGTTTTCGCTCACTGACCTGGACAAAGCGCTCAAGGTAGCGCTTGATGGCTCGGCAAAAGCAGTAAAGGTCATTCTGAAACCGTAAGCGTATAGGGAGAAGTTCATACCATGATCAAGCTAAGAACGACCCAGTATTACAGCGGCCCCGAGGGGACCCATCGCCGGGCGGCCTATAAGGGGATGGGCTACACCGACGGAGATTTGAAGAAGCCTCTGATCGCGGTCGTGAACACCTCAAGCGAGGTCTGCCCCGGTCACTTCCATCTGAGAACCGTGACTGAAGCCGTCAAGGCTGGCATCTGGCAGGCGGGCGGCACACCGATGGAGTTTGGCGCCATCTCTCAGTGTGCTACCCCGTCGCTCGGTTTGGCATCAATGCGCTTCGACCTGCCAGCTCGCGACTTGCTGGCCTTCGACATTGAGACAATTGTCGAAACCCAGATATTTGACGCCGTTGTTGTCGTTGTTACCTGCGATAAGACCATCCCTGGCGCATTGATGGCTGCCGCACGCCTCGATCTGCCCTACGTAGTTGTGCCTGGCGGCATCATGGCAGTGGGCCGACACGAGGGCAAGTCGGTTTCTCTTGCCGACCTCGACGAAAAAGTGTTCGGTGCCTACCAGGCTGGAAACGTTTCGGCTGAGGATCTCTTGTGCTTGGAAGACAAGGTTTGCCCCGGGCCGGGCGCCTGCCCCATTCTGGGTACGGCCAACACCATGCAGTGCCTAGTCGAGGCGGTCGGGATGGCGATTCCCGGCAGTGGTACCTGTTACGCCATGTCGGGCGAACAACTACGTCTGGCCAAACTCGCCGGCAATAAGGTGATGGAGTTGGTCGCCAACGGGGTAACCGCCCGCCAGATTATGACTAGGGAAGCTCTGGAAAACATGATCCGTGTTCAGATGACGCTCGGCGGCTCGACCAACGCCGTGCTTCACATACTGGCAATCGCCCACGAACTCGGTCTCGGAGATGTGATCGATCTTGAGCTAATCAACGAATTCAGCAATTCCACTCCTTGCCTGGTCGATGTCACTCCGACTGGACAATATTATCTCCCTGACTTGCATCGGGCCGGCGGCGTACCGAAGATTCTCGAAGCCTTGGAAAAAGAACTTCACCTCGAAGTACCAACGGTGAACGGTAAGAATATTGGCGAACTCATTGCCGCTACCAGGAAAAGCGTCATTAATGACCCTCTAAGTATCATACGTCCGCGGACAAATCCGGTGGCTGATACCGGCGGCATCGCCATCCTCCGCGGCAATCTTGCTCCACTGGGTTCCGTGGCCCGGCGCCTTAACAACACCATTCCTGAGCACACCGGACCCGCCAAGTGCTTCGACTGTCAGGAAGACGCCATTCTCGGCATCAACAGCGGTAATGTTGTTCCAGGAGATGTGGTGGTTGTCCGTCATGCCGGCCCGAAGGGAGCGCCGGGTATGCCCGATACTTACGCCGTGCTGGCCGCAGTCGTTGGTCGGGGTTTCGAGGGCAAGGTAGCAGTTGTGACTGACGGTCGCTTTTCCGGTTTCGCACGTGGGTTGGGCGTCTGTCAGATTTCGCCGGAAGCGGCTATTGGAGGCCCTCTGGCTGTCATCAAAGACGGTGACATGATCCGTATCAACATGCCCAAGCGGGAAATATCGCTGCTGATTGATGACCTTGACGAGCGACTGAAAGCTTGGCGCAAACGGGCACCGCGCGAAACTCGCGGGATGCTCGGCCTGTATGCTTCAAATGCCGAACCGGCCTGGAAAGGTGCTCGACTGGCTATTTACCAGGAAGACTAGTATTCGCCGACACTACGGGGAAGGCAGGGTATTAAGCGGTTCGAGCACGCCGCCATCGATTCTCAGATACTGGGAATGGTCGCTAATGACCGTCAAATTCAAAGATCATCTAGCTATAAAGCCCTAGCCTCACTAGCGATCTTGCGCGTGTCGCCGCTTTCCTGCGCCAGGGCGTACTTTTGGCATAGGTACTCGATCATGCGGTCAAGTGCGGCAATGGTCTGATCGGGCTGTTGTGCTTTGATTCCTTCCAGAATTTCTTCATGCCAGCCGACGATCAGTTTGCGCTCCCTGAATCTATAGGCAATCAGGTTCAGGACAGGTTCCATTGTTTCGATCACAGCCGTAACCAGAAAGCGCAGCATTGGATTGTGGGTGGCATCGGCGATGAGGCAGTGAAAGCGCACGTCAGATGCACAGAACTCTACGTCAGTTAAACTTGGATCGCGCTGCCGCTGAAGTTCGGCTTCCATGTCTGACAATTGCGTTTGTAGTCCAACCAGCTCCTCCGGAGGCCTCGACGAGGCTAGTCGGCAGCACAAAGTCTCAAGTTCGTGGCGAGTTTCAACCACGTCAAAAAGAGTGAACTCGTTCACTGAGAGCAGCACTGCAGCCATGCTTGAGAGTTGCCCGCGCATCTCCTCCAGGCTGGGCTTCTTGACGAAACTGCCTCCTAAGGGACCCCGGCGAGTATGAATCAGGTTCTGTGCAGCTAAGCGCTTCAATGCCTCGCGAATCGTGGGCCGAGAGACACCAAACCGCTCCGCCAACTCCTCTTCGGTTGGCAGTCGCTCCTCGACTTTCAAGGCGCCGTCAAGAATTGCATCGCGAATCTTGCCTGAAATCTGCTTTGCTAATCCTTCAGTATTGAGGTTTTCGTACTTAATTCCCATGTAACTCCATAACTGTTATTACCTCAACTTCGCCCGAAATAGTGCTTTTGCCGACAGCAATCTCATCACATTTATATCATAATCGACAGCCAAAAACTGATTGAATATGTGTTTGACAAATATACGCTTCGTTCCACGAACCGAACTTTCCCATCGTGCGGCCCTGGAATCACAACCTCGGGACAGCGGAGTCTTTCAGCAGCTACCTCTGTTCACAACAGGTGTCTTGCACACCCTCAGCGCTAGCTGATATTACTGCTATGTAACGTTTTTCACCAAGCTAGGTGATGTGCTAGCCTCTTTTGCGTTCCGGGGAAACCGGCGGGAGGGTTAGCGGAGAAGGATAATTTCATGCCGGAATTAAAACTTAAGCTTAAGGGTGCCATTCCCGCCAATCTGATGCCGTTCAAGAGCGATCTTTCCATTGATGAGGTTGAGTATCGCCGCCATATGCGCTGGCTGGCCGATGTACCCGGTGTGGGAGCTATCGTGTGCAACGGACATGCCGCCGAGGTTGCTTCCCTCACCGAAGACGAGCAAAGACGCGCCATCGCTGTCGCCAGGGACGAGATAGGCAGCAAGGTAAAGTTGGTCGCCGGTGTCTTCACCGACGGCACGGCGCACGCTGTCAGATTGGCGCGCAACGCCAAGGCGGAAGGCGCCGATGGTGTTCTGGTATTCCCGCCCAGCCTCTTTATGTCGGGAGCGAATCTTCGCCCGGAAATGGCGTATCGCCACTTCGCGTCCATTGCCAGCGAGGCCGATATTCCCATTGTCATCTTCCAATATCCTGTCGCGAGCGGATGGGGTTACAGCACGGAGATACTGCTGAAGCTGGCTGAAATCGAAAACATTGTGGCAGTGAAGGACTGGAGCCAGGACATCGTCAGTTTTGAGCGCAATATGCGCGCCTTGCGATCCGCGCCCCGGCCCATTGCTGTGCTTAGCAGCTTCAGCGCGTCTCTCTATGCAACGTTTGCACTTGGTGCCGACGGCGCAATTTCCGGCATGGGCAGTGTGGTTGCCGACTGGCAGGCGCAGATGTTCGATGCCGTGCAACGCGGTGACATGAAGACGGCTAGCGCCCTGAACGACAAACACTTCATTCTGTCTCAGGCATTTTATGCACCGCCGTTCCTCGACATGCACAATCGCATGAAGGAAGCTCTCGTCATGCTCGGCCGACTGGATCGTGCGGTAGTCCGTCAACCCCTGGAGAAAATTCCGTCCGCTGACATGGAGCAGGTACGGACAGCTCTGAGCAAGACCGGATTGCTGCAAGTGAGCAAAGCCCTCGCCTAAGCCGAATCCGCGCAAGAGGGATCAGAGGATGCCGACGCGCTCCCCGGTGGCAACGCTGGAAGCATGCGTTTGGAAAAAACCTCTGTAGTTGCTCTGCGCGGGCAAAGCTCCACCGTCGTTAGACGTGTTCCGGGGAACTGGGCTTCAGAGAGTCTATTTTGGAAGGATCTCCGTGCGGATCAGCGATTCCACCTGCTTCCATACGCTCGGGTCACATTCAATTTGAGTATGTGCCTTTGTGAAGATGCGATCGTACCAGGGATATTCGTTGCAGGTGTACGCGCTGTTTGCGTAGTCGAACCGGAAATTCCCAATGATGTGCGTTTGCGTCGGATCGGCAGCGCGAATGCTAGACTGGCCGTGGAGACGTCCATTCGTTTGGTAAAGATTGACCGCCTGCGCTACATTCGCGGGGATGACCGCATCGTCTTCGTGAATCTTGGCGACGCTGTCCACTTGAACGGTGAGTGCCACGGGAATGCCGTCCTTCTCCAGTTTGCGTGCCAAGTTGATGGCCTCCGAGCCGCCCCAGCTATGTCCGTAAATGATAATGCGAGCCTTGCTTTTCTCTTCGGGAGTTAGAGTCCTGTCATGATTCGTGTCCAGAAAACTCAGAACCTTTTTCTCGGCTCTTTCCCCGTGGTAACTCTCAAACGTTTCCACCTGCACACCCGAGGGATAAGTTTTGCGTAGGCGGTCCGCTAGCTGCACCTCGCTATGGACCATATTGTCATGACTGATAAAACCACCGACAAAACCGACTACAAGTACGTTCGACATGGGTGCAACAGTCGTTTCGTGTACGGATGCAGCGCCTGTCTCGTCCGGGCCGGCGGCAACTGGGCCACTTGGAATGAACAGCTTTAGTTGATCCAGCGACATCAGCACGCCGCGCCAGTGCCCTTCGTCCTTTTTCGTTTCAATCGGCAATGAGAGGTCGGAGTAAAAGTCGAGAATGTTGGCGCGAAGCTCGGGAGACGTCTGACTGAATTGCCTGTCTGACAGCCGAGTCAGCAACTTTGCGTAGGTCTCGTCAGTCAGCGAATACTCCGCCGCTTTGGTTACGTTGCCGGTATCCAAGTCGCAGTTCGGCAGCACCAGGGTGTCCGTGCCGACTGCTTCAAGGAGGACCTTGTAGTGATCGACGGTAGTGTTGATGCTCTTGATATACAGGTCTTCCGTCTGGGCGTCCGGGCTCTCGAATGCCAGCCCTTTCAATGGACCAATTTTGGGCAGGAATCGAAGAAGGGTAGATAAGATGCGCGTGCCGAATCCCGGCCTCACGTAATCCTTCCCCCATTCCTTTTCGTAAGCTGAGCGCGAAAGACGGTACAGGAATTTCTTCCGCGCGAAGTTCGGCGTCTCGTGGGTGAATTCCTTCTTATGGGTTTGCAGCGCAACCAGGGTCATTTGCGGAATCATGCGGCTGACCGCATAGCGATATGAACCCACCGCGAGATCCTCGTGGGTAAGCACGTCTTTTAACTCAACTCCGTAGACGGTGGGAAAGACCCGCTCAAGCAGTGGTTTGGATACTTGAAACCCGATGAAGTCATGGTACTGCTGCGAAGCATAACGATTCTTTGCCACCTGCACCGTGTCGAATCCGAACTCTGTCTTGAGGTGCGCGGTTGTGTCCTGTGCATACCGGACTGATCTACCGAACTTTGCCTCTAGCTTCGGAAACTCAATTGCAACCGACCGGTTGACCGCCGGATGACCGGCGATATCGGACGCATAATGCGATAGCGCACCCAGCGCAAAGGCGTATTCGTTCACGTCGCGACTCTGGATCAGCAACTCACGAACAAAGTCTCCACTGCGGACGTAATGAACCAGGTTGCTGAAATCCTTGCTACCGAAGGGATAGTAGCCCAAGTCCTGAATGACCGCGCCACCGTAGGCGTAGGCGTGCGCCTCCCTTATCTGATCTTCCGTCAAGCCCGGGTATCGAGCGTTCAGGAGGGGTCTGATCTCGCTGGCCCAGAGCAGGTCAACGATCTCCTCATGGGTTAGAACGGAATATGCGGGTGAACTCGCACTGAGCATAACGACGGCGAGGAAGAGCGCGAGGCTGTGAATGGCGCGTATGCACCATCTGCGGGCCGTGGTAGACGATGTGTAGCTCATGATCCGAGTACGACCTGTCAGGAATGAATCCCAATCATTACTATGTGACCCGGATTGGGTCCATACCACGCTGACATAACCCGGGCACTCCCGCCTGAGCTATATAGCTCAGATGTCAATTTTGATAGCGGCCTAACTGTCAGGCCAACACCGGTTGATTGCCCTGATCGACAGGGAGGCTCAACGTGCTAGAGTGGGATTCTCGAGAGGAGTATCCGATGAGCATCGAACCTCGGACGGAGCCAAGTAAACAAGCCTTGCGTACTGTTCCCAAAGGCGTTATGCACATTCCGCTCACGCCGTTCAACGACGACCTGACGGTGGATTACGGTACCTTCGAAAAGCTGGTGGACTGGCACATCAGGCAAAACCCTTCGTCGCTGTGCGTGATTCTGCACATTGCCGAATCCGTTAGCCTAACCAAGGAAGAGCACAAGAAACTCATCGAGATCTCGGTCAACGTGACGAAGGGCCGCGTACCGGTGATTGCAAACGTCAGCATGGCGGGAACGGACCAGGCGATCGACTTGGCGCGTCATTCAGAGAAGGTTGGCGCCGACGCGATCATCTGCATCAGTCCGTACTACTGGCCTGTGCCGGAAGAAGCACTGTATGACCACTTCGTCAGGGTCGCCACGGCAACCAGCCTCCCGTTCATGATCTATAACTCGCCCATCTTCCAGGGCGTGAGCCTGTCCCCGAAATTTCTCGTCCGCCTCATGAAGCGGCTCTCGAACTTCATCGGCGAAAAGGAAGCCAGCCATAATTTCGAGTACTTCATTGAGGCGCGGAAGGCGACTCAGGCGGTACGACCGGAATTTGGATTGATCCTGGGAGTTGAGTACATCATTCCGGCCGTCTCGATGGGCGGCGTGGGCTCAATGGCGATCTCTGGTAGCGTTGCGCCAAGGATGATGCAGCACCTCTACGACCTGTGTGCGGCTGGTAGTTTCTTTGAGGCAGCACCGCTACAGGACAGGGCCTCCGGGTTATGGCAGCTCTTCAAGCCGGAGTACCCCGCGCCGATCAAGGCCGCCATGGAGATGATGGGGCGGCCAATCGGTCCAGTGCGCGGGCCCATGCGCTCACTGACCGCGGAGCAGAAGGCGAAGCTGCGCCAGGAACTCGAAGCGTTAGGTGTCTTCGATAGCAGCGAGCCTTTCGGCTGGTGATGCGAATTTGCGGAAAGGAAGACAAACGGGTACGTGCTGTCAGAGGCACGTACCCGCCTGTCGTTCAATATCAGGGAATCAATAAGATCTTTCCACAGCTCCTACGCGACTCTATGAGTTCATGGGCGGCGGCGGCGTCACGCAGCGGATACCGCGCACCGGCCTTGAGCTGAACCTTACCTTCAGCCGCCATGGCCAGCGCCTGCTCGCCTGCGTGTCTGATAACTTCCGGCCGGTTTCCCCGATAGTGACCACTCGAATATCCGATTACCGAACGGTCTGTCCCGACCAATTGGTCGGTTCGCGCTGTTCCCGGCGTTCCTGAAGCCTGGCCGTAAACCACGATTCGTCCGAAAGGCGCTAACACCTCAAGGCTGCTGGTAAATACTCCCCCTGCGGTGGAATCGAGAATCAGATCGACGCCCTTGCCACCGGTTGCCTCTCTTGTGGCCGTCACAAAATCGTGAGAATCGAAGACTTCATCCGCGCCACAATCTTTGGCAAACGCCTTCTTTGCCGGATCGCTGACCGTCCCAAAGATTTTCTTTGCGCCGAATGCCCGCGCAAACTGAATCGCCGTCGAGCCAACTCCGCCGGCAGCCGAATGGATAAGTATGCTCTCGCCTTCAGTAAGCCGGCCAGCAAGTTGCACTAGATTCAAGGCGGTTACCAATACTAGAATGCTGCTGACTGACTCGTCTTTTGCTCCTTCGGGAACGGCGAATGCCAGGCTTTCTTTTGCCAGTGCGATCTCGGCATAAGAACCACCGTCTGCAAAAGCGGCAACGCGCTGGCCGACGCTAAACTTACGCACATTCGCGCCCACTGCAACCACGGTCCCAACGCAATCGAGCCCAGGGATGTACGGCGGTTTTGCGCCACCCTGTCGCATCATGGTGTCTGCATAATTGACACTTGTGAATGTTGTATGAATCGCAATCTGCTCAGGCCCCGGCTTGGGATCATCCCGCTCGACCCAGCGCAGTACACTCGGATTTCCATTCTCTGTAACGACTATTGCATGCATTTTCAGTCCCTCGAAAAAATACGACCGTTCAGAATACACCTCAAACCAATAGCCCTAATTCCCTATCGTCCGATACCTACATTGCCGCGCTCAGCGGTGGAGGCCAATTCAGCTTTGAGTGCTGCGCGACGATTTCGTCGATCTGACGCGCAATCTCCTCTGGAAACGGTGCGGTCCTCCGCACGCTTAGATCCGCAAACGCATTCATGCACTCGAAAATTGACGCCAATTTGCCACGGGTTTCATTCACCATGAACATCAGGTAATGGAGACGCTTCTCCGAGCGCGAAACAAATCTCATATAAATTGAGAGCTTGTCACCTGGATTCACTTCACTCAGGAAAAACAGATGGTGTTCCAGGTCAAACGTGCCGGTCCCATGCTTGCCGTGAAATTCACGGGTCAGTCCAACGCGGTCGTGCAGAACATCTCCTGCATCGTCAAAGATCGCCAGATACCAGCGCATGTTCATGTGGCCGTTTTCGTCGCGATACTCTTCAGGCACTGTCAGGCTCATGCAAACCGGCGCCAGCATTAGAATCTCTTGCAAAGTAACAGAGGGTGGTTTCATCCGAAAAATTCCTTTTTGATTTCGGCGAGCGATTTACTTCTTGTCCGCCTGCTCCACGTCTTTTGGTCAATTCCCTTTAGGCGCAGAAAAACACTCAGGAGAAATGCTCCGAGTGCCCTTCTGCACGATCATAGCTACTTGGTTGTTAGTTCACACGCCTCTTCCTTTAAGCGTTTTTCCTCCAACGCTTTCAGTATCTTTTCCGGCGTTGCAGGCAAATCTCTGATACGAACACCAACTGCGTCCTGGATCGCATTAACGATAGCCGGCGCTGTCGGCAGCAAGGAAGGTTCGCCAATTCCCTTGGCTCCGAATGGGCCTCTCGGATCGGGCCGCTCAACAAGCCTGGTGACGATCTCGGGAACGTCGAGGGCGGTTGGGAGGACGTAATCGGTAAACTGTGCGTTCTTTACCCGGCCATGATCGACGACCATTTCTTCCATTACCCCGTAACCGACGCCCATCGATACGCCGCCTTCCACCTGTCCCTCTGTCAGCAGAGGATTAATCGCTTTGCCACAGTCGTGAACCGCCGTGATCTTGAGGATTTCAAGCGCGCCTGTTTCGGTATCGACTTCCACCTCGGCTATCTGAACAGCAAAGACATATGCTCCATAAGCTTTCCCGTGGCCTGTCTCTTTGTCCAATACAGTCGTCGCCGGATTAAAACTCGCTGCGCCAACCGGCGGACGACCGCCATCCTTTTGTGCTATGGAAGCGGCCGCGGCGACCGAAATCTTCCTCTCAGGAAAGTCCTCGAGATAAATGTAGCCACCACCCGCCACCAGCCCGGTGGAGCTTACTTTCAATTCTGCGGCAGCCGCTTCGAGCAGGATTTGTTTGGCCTGGGTGGCAGCATTCTTCACGGCGTTGCCGGTGATATACGTGATTCGACTGGCTCCCGGACCGTGATCGTAGGGAGTCATTTTAGTGTCCGAGGAAACCATGGTTATCTTGTCGAACTCGATGCCCAGTTCTTCTGCGGCGATCTGGAGGAGGACCGTGTCGGAGCCTTGGCCGATATCCGTGGCTCCCGTATACAGAACCGCGCTACCATCGACATTCACCTTGATAAATACTGCAGCCGAGTTGGGATTGGAAGTGCCACCAATCGGATAAATCATAAACGCGATACCCTTGCCCAGCTTCTTCATAGGATCGTGACCTCCTTCTTCCAGCCCGCCAGCTCGACGGCCTTCTTCGCACATTCGCTCAATGTTACCGCCCTGATAATCTGCCCGGTTGGCAGCGAACAGTTGTCCACGAAAACGTTCTTCATCCTGAATTCCAGTGGATCCAATCCCATCTCTGCCGCAATCGTATCCATGTGAACTTCGTAAGCAAATCCCAGTTGCGTCACCCCGAAGCCTCGCATTGCGCCGCCGATCGGGTTATTGGTGTAAACCAGGTAGCCGTCGATGCAGGTGTAAGGAATCTTGTAAGGCCCAGCGCTATGGATGCTCGCCTTGCTCAACGTGGCGTGACCAAATGAAACATAGGCCCCGCTGTCGGAGATTATCTCGATCTGCCTGGCGACTAGGGTGCCGTCTTTCCTTAGTCCGGATTTGTACTTGCAGATATACGGGTGCCTTACCGTGGAGACGTTGAACTCATCTTCGCGGGTAAAAGCCATCTTCACCGGCTTGCCGGTTCGCATTGCCAATAAGGCGATATGGGGCTCGAAGGTGACTTCAGCCTTGCCGCCGAAACCAGCTCCCACACACGGGGTAGAAACTTTGATTTTGTGCATAGGCATCTTCAATATCTTGCTGAGGTCCGCAGCATAGCCAAAGATTCGTTGCGAGGAAGTTATGACCGACAATTCGCCCGAGGGACTCATCTCCGCAATCGCAACGTGTGGTTCGATATGGGCGTGCTCCACCATTGGGGTAGTAATCTTCTCTTCGACAATTACGTCCGACTCTTTCCAGCCTTGAGCGATATCGCCGAACCGAATCTTGATGTGAACCACGGTGTTGCTATCCCCATGCACCTTTGGGGCATCCGGCTTCATTGCCTCTATCGGGTCGAATACGGCGGGAAGCGGTTCATAATCAACCTGGATCAGGCCGAGTGCCTCTTCGACTGCTTCCAAGCTGGTAGCGGCAACCGCAGCCACGGCGTCTCCAAGGTAACGCACCTTGTCGTCAGCCAGTATTGGTTGGTCTTGGTGGGAGAGGCCAAAGCGATTATGCGGAATGTCCTTGGCGGTAATCACCGCCATCACGCCAGCCAGTTTCTCCGCCTTGGATGTGTCGATATTAAGGATTCTGGCGTGGGCATGCTTGCTTCGCAGCGCCTTTGCCCAGAGCATGTTGGGACGGAAAAGATCCGCGCCATAAAGGCTCCCCCCGGTCACCTGCGACACGGCATCGGCTCTAGGAAAGCTCTTGCCGATAACATCGTAGCTCATTATCGTTCCCTCCCCTCGTTCTGAAGCACCGCACCTTGCTGAAGGCGCGCGGCCGCTTGCTGGATCGACTTGATTACCTTCACATACCCGCTGCAGCGGCAAATATTGCCACTTATTCCCTTGCGGATTTCCTGCTCGCTGGGATTCGGGTTCTTCACCAGCAGCGCATGGGCCGACAGTAGCATACCCGGAGCGCAAAAACCGCACTGAACTGCCCCGTTCTCGACGAATGCCTGCTGCAAGGGATGGAGGCTTGCGGGGTTGCCCAGGCCTTCGATGGTAAGGATTTCCTTTCCTTCGGCCCTGATGGCAAGGTACAAGCAGGAATTCACCGGCTCACTGTTGATCAGCACCGTGCAAGCTCCGCATTCTCCCGTGCCGCAGCCTTCTTTCGTGCCGGTCAGGCCCACTTTATCCCTGATTACGTCCACCAACATGTCTTTGGAATCGACTTGGATGGCATAAATCTTGCCGTTCACTTTCAGGTTTATGTCCTTTTTCACTTCCCACCTCCGGCTGCCGCACAAGTAGATACTTCGGTCTGCCTCGTCTGTTCAATCGCATTTTCCAATGCGCGGCGCACCAGGACCGCACTGATTTTGCGGCGATAGTCGGCCGAAGCCCTCAGGTCGCCGATGGGAGATGTTTCAGTCGCAGCCATGGCCGCAGCTTCAGCCAACAATTCTGGAGTAACCTTGCGGCCTTGCAGAAGCTCCTCCGCCTTGTACGCCCGGATCGGGGTAGGCGCAACCGCGCCAAGAGCAATTCGTACCTTTGAAATTTCCGAGCCGCTCCCCATCGAGACGCCTGCCGCGCAATTGACTATCGACAGGGTAAGGGCCTTGCGCCGACCCATCCGTTGAAAGCTGGCCCTGAAGCCAGCCTGAATGGGAATGACGATCTCGGTCATGATTTCCCCTGGCTGCAACACTGTCCGCCGCGGACCAAGGAAGAACTTTTCGGCCGGAACCATCCGCTCTTTACCTTTGGACTGCAAACGAAACTGAGCGTCCAGCACCAACAGCGAAGGTGCCGAGTCAAGCGAGGGAACCCCCGCGCACAAGTTGCCGCCGATGGTCGCCAGCGTACGGGTCTGCACCGCACCCACCTGCCCGGCAGCTTCGGCAATAGCTGGGAACCTCCTCCCAACTTCTGGATGTTGGCAGAGTGTGGCGAATGTCACCATCGCGCCGATTCTGGCGTTGTCCTTGTCAAATGCAACTTGGTTCAAGCCGGCATCTTCCAAGTCAACCAGATACTCCGCCTCTTTGGCCTTCGCTCGTAGCCAGGGTATCAGGTCAGTGCCCCCGGCCAGAACAGATGATTTCTTGTCTTTCAGTTCGTCCAAGACACCTAGGACAGCGGCCAAGTTATTGGGCTTTATATATTCGAAACTCTTGAGCAACATGAGTTATTGACTCTCCTGCGGACTTTCGTCGCTAACCACTGCGAACAATTGCAAAGCTCTGCGAAATCCATCGCGCAATAGAACTCTAGATTCTGCTCCCACAGTGCGCAACAGGAGTTTCACAACATGGACTCTCGCACACCGATTCCCATACGTTCCGTGTCCTAAATTGCAGAAACTAGACGATTAATTTATAAACTATGCTTTATATTCTTCCCCAAGCGGGTTTGTCCCGCGCGCAGGGATTTCAGCCTGAAGAGTAGCAAATTACTCTTGACATGTAGTTATAAATTATATTTTATAAGTAAATGCTGAAATCCTTCGAGAACCGCGTCGGCGAAACCCCTGCGTCGGGTTCCGTTACAAAATTCGAGCACGCTTATTCCGTGCTGAGGGAGAGAATCGTTCGCGGAATTCTTCCTCCCAACCATTCCATCCAGCCTCAATTTGTCTCAGCTGAGCTAGGAATGAGCATCATCCCGGTCCGGGAGGCGCTGCGGCGTCTAGAGCAGGAGGGGCTGGTTGTCATCAAGCCCCACGTCGGTGCAACCGTCCGGGAGTTTCCGGTCGAGGAAGCCTGCGAGAACCTCCTAATCCGGGCCGAGCTTGAGACGTTGGCGACGCGTTTGGCGGCCCCGAGGGTTACACCCGATCTTCTTCGGGGGCTCGCGTCCATTCTGGATGAGATGGACAAGAATCAACAAGCCGGCAAATGGGACGAATTTGGTTCACTCAATAAGCGCTTCCATCTGACGATCTACAGTGTTTTGCACGAGCGCCAATTGCTGCGCCTGATCCAGTCGCTGTGGGATCAGATTCCACGTTCTGGATCGGTGCTGGTGATTGTCCCTGAACATGCGCCGAAGACTCAGACCGAGCACCGGGCGCTGCTCGGTGCGTTGAGCCGCGGCGATGCCGAGAATGCGGCTTTGCTCACTCGCGAACATAAATTGCTCTCCTTGCAGGTATTGAAATCGGCTTGGGAAAAAACGCGCTCCGTCGAATTGCCCCAGGGGGAATCCTGGGCTGCCCTTGGACACGCGGGCCCAGTCGAGTAGAGGTCGCAGACGGAAATCCAGATATTCACTATGTCATCTGTGCGGTTCGGATGAAGGATGACGGTTCACAGGTTTTGGCGTTCATAACTAGTTGTTGTTTACGAATGGAGTGTTCATATGTCGGAGCAATGGTGGTTGAGCCCTTATAACAAGGATGCAGAAGTAATGAAGGAATTGGTCAAGCTTCCTCAGCAGGTCAAGTTCTATGACACGACGCTGCGGGACGGGGAGCAATCGATCGGTGTAAGCATTGGTGCGGAAGACAAAGTGGAGATTGCCAAAGCCCTGGCCGCAGCAGGCGTGGATCGCATCGAAGCCGGTTTCCCCAGCAGCACGGCGGATGATAAGGCAGCAGTCATCGAGATCGTGAAACAGGTGAAGGGCGCTGAAATCTGGGGCTTCGCGCGCTGCAACGTCAATGATGTCAAGACGTGCGTAGAGACAGGCGTTAAGGCCATCAATTGCGAAATCTCAACCAGTCCGGAAAAGATGCGGGCATGGCAGTTGACGGAAGAGACGGTGCTGACGCGAATTCGCAACGCCGTCACGGCTGCCAAGGAGAATGGCCTATACACTGCGTTCTTCGCGGTGGACGCTTCGCGCGCCGAGCCGCGCTTCTTGAAGCAGGCTTACCAGCTCGCGGTAAACGAATGCGGAGCTGACGAAATCGTACTGGTGGACACCCTCGGAGTAGCGACTCCGGAAGCGATGTTCCATCTGACCACCTTGGTCAAGAGCTGGGTGAAGGTCCCGGTCGCGGTTCATTGCCACAACGATTTCGGCTTGGCATCGGCGTGCAGCATTGCGGCCCTGAAGGCGGGAGCCGAGTCAGTACACGTGACGGTAAACGGATTGGGAGAGAAAAGCGGCAATGCGGACATGGCCGATATGGCCCTGGCCCTGACCGGTCTGTATGGAGTCAAGACCAACATCAAGCTCGACCATTTGTATGCCTTGAGCAAGTTGGTGGCGAAGGTTTCAAAGATTCCGGTTTCGCCGCTTAAGTCCGTGGTAGGCGACACGGTGTGGGTGAAGGAAACCGGCTCGGTGGTGGCACAGGTGATGGTCTATCCACCGTCGGTGGAAGGTTATTCTCCGGATTTAGTAGGGCGCAAGCGTGAAGTTTATCTGAGTAAGAAGAGCGGTAAGAAGTCCATTGAATATGTGCTGAACCAGATTGGCAAGACGGTTCCAGCGGACAAGATCGACGCGCTTCTGGCGGAAGTCAAAACGCTGGGCGCGAAGAATCGCGGGATCGTGACACTGGACGAATTCCGCGGACTGGTTAAGGAAGTGGAAGTTCAGGAAGTGCAATAACCGCGGCATTGGCGGCCACAAGAACCCATGCGCAAAACGCAGTAGCAAGTTCATCCGAATAAATAGATCAAGGAGAAGGAGTTTTTATGGGAAAAGGAATGATAGGCGTTGACTGGGAAGACAGGATCGATTTCGACAGAATGCGGACCGAGCGCCTGGACAAAGCCAAGAAGGCGCTGGCCGAGTCTGAAGCCGACGTTTTGTTTGTCTTCCGTACCGAAGATGCCCGCTACCTGACGGGATTCAGAACCCACATGCATCCCAGCACGCAGTTGGGCAATGCCACAGTGGTACTGGCAAAGGGCATGGAGCCTTTCCTGTTTTCAATGGATCACGAGCACGTCAAGGCAAGGATGCCGTGGTTGTCGCCCAAGCAGATCAAGCCACGCGCTAATTTCCGCGAAGCCGTTGGCGTCCAGATGTTTGCCGACATGGTGAAGGAAGAGTTGGGCGATTTGAAGGGCAAGAAGATCGGCATCGATCTTTGGACTCCGGTGATGACCCGCGAATTTGCCAAGGCTTTTCCGCAGTCGGAAATCGTGGACGGGCTTGAGATCTTGAACAAAGCCAAGATCATGAAGACGAAGGACGAGATCGATTGCATCAAGATGGCCAACATCATGACCGAAGCGGCCATGGACGCGGCCCTGAGCATTCTTCGTCCCGGCGTGAAGGAGTGCGAGATTCTGGCCAAGGCGTGGGAAACCATGACCGCGCTGGGCAGCGAGTGGACGCAGTGCGCCAACATCGTTGCTTCCGGCCCGTACACGGCTCCCTACCGGCGCTTCACCTCGGACCGCATCATCCGCATGGGCGATCCGGTCATCATCGACATAGGTGCCTGCTTCAACGGCTACTGGGGCGACTTCACCCGCACCTGGATCTGCGGCAACATCAAGCCGACTCCGGAACTGATTGACGTCCACCAGAAGTGTTACGACGCGCTGTTCAATGCCTGCGATAAGTCGCGCGCGGGCAACACCAACGCCGACGTATTTGACGCCGCATACCCTTACGTTCTGGATAGCTTGGGCCATGGCTCCGGCGTACACCCCTGGGAAGTACCGGCGTTCAGCGCCGCCTCGGCCAAAGCGCCAGTCACGCTGAAAGCTGGCATGCAGTTTAACCTCGAGCCCTACAACGGAATTGTGGGAGTCGGTGGCGTCCGCCTGGAGAATTGCCTGGTTGTAACCGACGGCGAACCCGACATCTTTACCCCTTACCCGTTCGACGAGAGACTGGTACGCGACGTTCACCCGCTCGACAGAACCACAGGCAGAACCCGTAAGTAACTGTCTTTCTGCGCGGCGCGCGAACAAGTACCAAACATTTACAAGTGTAGATAAACTCAGCTCAACGGATTGTTCGTTCTTCCAGAACAATTCGTTGAGCTAAGTTGTTGCGCGAAACGTAGATTAACAAAGCACGGCGGCTCTGAGAACATTGTTCAGCCGCTTGTCCATCACCTCGAAAGCCTCGGCAACTTTATCCAAAGAATATTGATGAGTAATCAGGGGTTCGATTCTGAGAGCGTGGCGATTCAGCAGATCAACGGCCGTAGGATAGCAGCCGTATCCACCCTTCGTGCCAATGATTGAGATTTCCCGATAATAGAGATCCTTCTGCGGCAAACCATTGACGGTATCGTATGATGTGCCGAACTGTAAAACGGTGCCGCCCTTTCGAACGGTTCTCACCGCCGATAGCAGCGCAGACTGGTTGCCTGCGGATTCAATCACAATGTCAAATCCACGAGGCGCGTGTTTTTCGAGGACGGTTTTTTCCCACTCGAGATTGTCTCTGATATTCGCCGTAAAGTCGGCTCCAACTCCAGTGGCAACCGTGAGCCGGTTGTCCCGGGTTCCAACGATCCCAACTTCAGCGCCCGCAAGCTTACATAACTGAAGAAGAATTAACCCGCCGTAGCCGGGCCCAATGATCAACACCCTGTGGCCTGGGCCAACTCCGGCGCGCTTGACTGCCCTCATGCCCGTAGCAACACCAACTACGCCCTGCCCTTCAATCGTCGTTACGCTCCGGTCGAGAGGATGTAGCATCTTCACCGGCACCAGAATGTACTCGGCGAGCGCTCCGTCTATGGTGCGAGCTAACGAATTGAGATTCTCGCAGAACGATCCTTGCCCTCGCACGCACCAATCGCAGAGGCCGCAGCCCCAGCTTGCTTCAGAGGCAACATAATCCCCCGCCTTGAATTTTGAAATGCCCTTTCCAACTTCCGCAACTTCACCGCAGTATTCGTGACCGAGGATAACGTCTTTTTTCGCCTGGTGCTCTCCGCGATAAACCGCAACATCGGTTCCGCAGACTCCTACGCATTTCACCTTCACTAACACTTGGCCTTCCGCAGGCTTGGGATCGGCAATTTCCCTGATCTCAAATTTCCTCGGTGCAGCCAAAATACTGGCTTTCATTTGGAATCCTCCATGGGGCAGGCGGACTCATTCCGTAAGTTGATCCGAGCCCACCTCAACGTTCATTCCAACCGCATGGCCTCCAGTCCTGAGCAATGGCGGCGCAGTTGGGAACTAACTTTAATGACCTCCAACCGAAAGCTTATGCTTTATATCGAGCATTTGTTTCGGATCGAGCATCCAGACCAGGAAAATAGCGGCGACCGAAAGCAGCGATAACTGAAGTATCCCAGCCCATCCCCATCCCAGTTTTTCTGCCAACAGGGCGAATACAAATCCAGAAAGAGTTCCGGAGATAAAGTGAGTTGTATTACACAGACCCGTGGCCCGGCCAACCATGTTCGGACGCACGCATCTCTGGAATAACGCCACGTGGTTAACATACAAAACGCCGCTGTAACAGAAAGCCTGGAGGAAGGTCAGCGCATAAAGTTCATAAGGACTGGTGGCTACATTGAAGATCAGAAATGTGATCACCGCCATGGAGCCGAAGGCCGTAATGACCGCGCCGCGGTTCGAAAAACGATCTCCCAGCCAGCCGCCGAGCATCGGAAGCATACAACCGAAGCCATAGAAACTGTACACCGTTCCGGCCTGGATCTGGCTGTAGTGGAGATGACGAATGAGGTAGGTTACATACAACCCCTGAAAACCAAATCCCACCGCGCCCTGCACGAAAGCCGAGCCCATCAGCAGCTTGATGTTATGGTTCAGGAAGTTTTCTGGAATATTATCGACAGCGACCGAATTATCCACCACGTTTCGAATGGCCTTCTGCTCGCTGAAGTTCTTGGGAATAAGCAACCGAATAGCCAATGCCATTGCCAGGCCAAGAAAACAAAAAACGACGAATGGCGTCTTCCACGTTCCTGCCCGCAAGGCGATGATGGTGCCCCAGTACGGTCCAATCACGCCGCCGATTCCAAAACCCACGTTGATGCAACCCAGCACGAATGCCTTGTTCTTATAAAAGTAGCTTCCCCCGGCAACGAACAGGGCGGTCAGCTGCATTCCTTCGCCGATGCCCGTAATTGTCCGGTAGAACGCCATATCCAGGACGCTCAGGGAAACCACGGTAGCCAGGGTTGCAACCGAATAAATCACCATTCCGAGTATAAGAACGGACCTTCTTGACCAGCGATCAAGCAGGTATCCAGTCGGAAGTCCTGCAAGTCCGATTCCCAGGTTAAATATCGTCGCTAAAAGTCCGCCGGTCTTCAAACCATAATGCTGAGTCTTGCTAATCATCGGCAGCAACGTCGCGAAAATCGACCGATCCATCGCGTTCGTAATGTAGGCCGCGGAAAACAATATTAGGCACAACACTGCGGGAGTTGTAGCCAGCCGCTTCAATTCCGAACTAGGGGGTGCAGCGATGGTCGCACCGGTCGTAGACATCTTGTCTTACCTCCTGATCGTTGTAACGAAGAACTCTTGCTGGTGATTGAACGTGGATAAAGGGGAACTTGGCCGGAGACGATAAGCGCTCTGGCGGCCGGATGAGCCTCCTGGTGGTTGCGTAGCTCGACCGTAGGTTTCGTTAGTAACGAAAGGTGCGGACATCGCCAAAGAGTGAATGCACGAGCCACAACGTATGGTTCCTAGCCAGCTTGCACTGGCACCGTCTTAACCCAATTTTCCAACCTTGAGTAAGCACTCCTAACACCCGGATGGCCCCACTCGGTAATGGAAGTTGTACGGTGCCTTATAAGATATAATCCCCGATTGCTTGTCAAGTGTTTTTCCGCAATGTGGAAAAGAGGAGATCGGGAGTGGTCGTCTCGAATAGCGCTTGCCGACATGGTAGGCAAGGCACCGCCCAGCTTAATGGACAGCGCCATTTCCATGAGCGCGAAGGCAACCGCGCTCCGCGCGCGGATTTCGCGCGGAGGCGTGGTCAAGTGGCCAGATTACGGAGTAAGCAGAACTTTCCCGGTTGTTTTCCGGCCTTCAAGGTCTATATGAGCCTGCGATGCCTGGCCGAGCGGATAAGTGTGCTCGACGCGAAGCTTAAGCTCTCCTTTTGCCACCATGTTCAGCACGTCGCCAGCCCGTTGTTCAAGCTCTTCACGGGTGATGATGTAATGGACCAAAGTCGGACGGGTAACGAAAAGCGAGCCTTTCACTGACAACTTAATCAGGTCGAACGGTGGTACGGCTCCGCTGGCGCCGCCGAAGAGCACCATGTAGCCTCTCGGGCGCAGCACATTCAAACCTTTCTCGAATGTGTCTTTGCCGACGCCGTCGTAAACGACGTGGACTCCCTTGCCATCCGTGAGGCGCTTGGTCTCGGCTTCGAAATCCTGCTGACCGTAGAGAATCACCTCATCGGCTCCAGCCTCGCGTGCCAGTCCGGCCTTCATTTCCGATCCCGCCGTGCCGATTACGCGAGCGCCAATTTTCTTCGCCATTTGTACCAGCAGCAGACCGACGCCTCCAGCCGCTGCATGAATCAGCGCAGTCTCGCCGCGTTTCAGGGGATAAGTGCTATGCGACAGATAATGAGCCGTCATGCCCTGCAACATGGCAGCAGCCGCTTGCCGGAAATCGACCTTGTCTGGAATTTTGACTAACCGGTCGGCGGGGGCAGCGGCATATTCGGCATAGGCGCCGATAAAGTTCGTGGAAGTTACCCTGTCGCCGACTTTTAGCCCCTTTACGTCGGAGCCAACTTCGCTAACAACACCTGCGGCTTCCTGTCCGGCGACAAAGGGCACTGTAGCCGGATATCGGCCTTCACGAAAATACACATCGACAAAGTTAACGCCGCTAGCCTTGATCTGAACGACACACTCATTCGGCTTCGGCACTGGGATGGGAAGGTCAACGAGTTTCAGCGCTTCGGGACCACCGGTCTTTTGAACTTGAATGGCTTTCATGGGGATCAAGAATAATAGACTTCCGTCCGGCTTGCAACGATGTGACTTCGCTTTGGCTTTAGCCGATCACCCGAACTAAAACTTTAAACCTAGCGCTTTCGCTGTGAATTCAACCAGCGGCCTCATCGTCCGGCACGCGGCGGTAAACTCCTTCATGAATCCCGCGCCACAAACCTGCTCCTCGCTCAACGCCACTGACGCGACGAAGTCCTTCCTCTTCAAATCCTCAATCAGGGAGTGCTCCGAACTGAACCCCTTGGGTGGCCGGACAAGGCTCTCGCCTTCGAGTTCCAGCTTGCGCGTCGCCTTTTCCCACTGCTCGGGCCGGGCGACAATCGCCGTCCTAATCTTGGTGAGGGCGCGGCTATCCGGGTGCCAAACTCCCGCCGCCGCAAAGCATCCGTCCGGTTCCAGATGAAGATAAAACAGTGGCGCGTGAACGTCCTTGCCAGCTTCATGCGAGAAGTGAATTCCCAGATGCGTCTTGTAGGGAATCTTGTCAGAAGCAAACCTGGTATCGCGGTAAATGCGGAATAGCGAGCCGCGAGTCGGTCGAGCGTCAGCAATGAAGTACGGGCTCAGTTTTTCCAAATGTGGAGCAAAGCCGCTAATGAACTGCATTGCGGAGCTGACTCCGAATTGCTCATACCGCTGCTTATTCTCCGCAAACCAGTCGCGGTTATTGTGCCGCTTCAGTTGACGCAAAAATTCGAACAGGCCGGGTTGGAAGATGGCGGAGGTAACCATAAATGTCGCGCAGAAATAGCCATTACTTAAGAACAAATTCTGGCGGAGAGGGGGGGATTCGAACCCCCGATAGGGTTTCCCCTATGCCGGTTTTCAAGACCGGAGCAATCAACCGCTCTGCCACCTCTCCGTTCATTACTGTTTTACTGCGGTTCCTGCCTAAATCTCCGATTCCACTAATACAGAAAACGGTCTTCAAGGCCGCCCCTGTTTCAATCGCTCACACAACCATCCACAGTGAGTAGCCCTAAACCATTATGCGATGAATCCTGTTGTTGCGCCAACCGTTCAGTTAGGAATACAGCGGCACGGAAGCGCATGGGATCGCGCGGATTCCGACGGTTACGTCTTGACTAGACAACGAGGTCTGGAATGTCCATCTGCTGTTTGCGGAAAGCGCGAACAAATGCCGTAACCACATCCGGGTCGAACTCGTGTCCGGCTCCGCGTTCCAGAATTTCACGCGCTTCGAACGGCGTGCTTCCCTTGCGGTATGGGCGGTCGCTCGTGATCGCATCGTAGGCGTCGGCAACGGTAAGGATGCGCGCTTCCAGCGGAATCTGATCACCGGCGCGATCGCTGTAACCGCCGCTCCCGTCAAAGCGGTCGTGATGAGCCAGGACAATTGGCAGAACCCGGCGCAATGATCCGCCCACCGGCTCCAGCAGGGTCACTCCACGGGTCACGTGCTCGCGCATCTCCGTGTATTCAGGCGTCGTCAGTTGTGCGGCTTTGTAGAGAATCTCGCGGCTGATTTCCAACTTGCCGATATCGTGCAGCAAGGCTGCTGCTCTCACATCTTCGATGCGATCTTCGTCAAAACCCATCTCGGCGGCTATGCGCGCCGCGTAGATCGAAACTCGATAAGAGTGATTCTGGGTGTACGCATCTTTCGATATGAACTGGCGCAGAATCATCAACACGCCATGATATGTATCCCGCAACTCGCGCATGCGTGCCGCGTTGCGGTCATACAACGTGCCCATGGCAAATCCCGTAAGAATCAGCGTCCCGCCCCAAACACAGATGTCAAACCACTTTTGTCCGCTGACGGACTCCTCACCGTGCGCAAAAATGCCCGGATTCAGAAAAGTGATCAAAACAATCAGCAGCACGCTCGCCAGCGCGGTAAGAGTCGCGTGACGGCGTCCGTAGTAATAAGCCGAAAACAAGGTTGGGAAGGTGTAGAAGCTGAGCAGCATTCCGTGGTTAGCGATCAGGAAGAAATTACACAATGCAGCGATCACAAACATCGAAAACACGAGCCAGAGTTCGCGATTCACTTCAGCGCATTGCTTCAATAGTCCTTTTTTCAATTCAATCTCCACCACGATATGGAAGCTGGATTGCTCTCCCATCGTACCCCTGGCCACCCAAAATCATCGAGATAAAAATCATGGTACGTAGATTCCGTGCGCCATGCAACGGTACGAAGGACACATCCAGCCTTGATACGAAAAGGGCAGCCTGATGGCTGCCCTTCCCACTAGAACTTTTCGGACGCGAAAACTAAACGGCCGTCACGTTCTCTGCCTGCCAGCCCTTCGGTCCCTTGACGACGTTGAACTGCACCGCCTGGCCTTCCTTGAGACTCCGGAAGCCATTCGTCTGAATAGCCGAGAAGTGAACGAAAACGTCTTCGCCATTCTGGCGGCTGATGAAACCAAAGCCCTTCGCGTCATTGAACCACTTAACGATTCCTTGTTCCATGATGTTAC
>Ga0181528_10000293_pt1 | contig 40989 bp, 34 predicted proteins | sample PEATcosm2014_Bin_47_FD_119742 | JGI IMG/M metagenome (GOLD analysis project Ga0181528, IMG submission 119742) | Peatland microbial communities from MTU Mesocosm Facility, Houghton, MI, USA - PEATcosm2014_Bin10_10_metaG | ecosystem: Environmental > Terrestrial > Soil > Wetlands > Peat | place...
CGACGTGGCAAAAATCGCTCCGCGAGGGTACAGCACCGGCGCCCTCGTTCAGGTAGAGGCCGCCGCACAGACCGTCAGCGTGGAAAGCGCCGCCGAACAGATCAACACCGAGAACGCCACCGTCGGCGACACCAGGGGCACGAACCAACTGGTCGAAATGCCGCTCAATTTCAGAGCCCAGACCACGAGTCCGCTGGCTGCGCTGGCTCTTTCTCCGAGCATTATCACGGATAGTCAGGGCAACATACAAGTCGGAGGCGCCACTTATTCGATGACTGGCTATTCCGTCGATGGAATTTCCACGGCCAATGTCACCAGCAACGGCTCTCTTCAGAACGCCTACCCGTCGTCGGAAGGGCTGGCCGAACTCCGAGTCACGGCCTTCAACAACAGCGCCGAGTTTTCCCAGGTGGCCGACGTGACCTTCATCACCAAGAGCGGAACCAACCAGCTTCATGGCAGCCTGTTCGAATATCTACAAAACGACGCGCTGGACGCCACCATTCTCAACTTTACGTCAAAAGCGCCCAAGCGGTTCAATACCTTTGGGGGCAGCCTCGGCGGCCCAGTAACGATTCCCCATCTGTACAACGGCCACGACAAGACGTTTTTCTTCGTCGATTACGAGGGAAATCGCCGCCGAACGGCAACCCCGGAGCAATATCTGGTGCCGACCCAGGCGCAACGGAATGGCGACATCAGCGCCCTTCCTATCATCGACCCCAATACCGGGAATCCAACCAACGTTTTGACTGATCCCTTTAGCGGCGCGCCCTTCGCCAACAACGCCATTCCGCTATCGAGAATTAATGCAGTGTCCCAACGATTGCTCAACGAATACTATCCCCTGCCCAATGTCAATGGCGGGAGCAGCTATAATTACGAAACGCTTCAGTCCATACCGTCCACTACCAACGGCTTTGATGTCAGGCTGGATCAGTACATCACTTCCAAGCAGCAGATTTATGCCCGTTTCAGTTGGAAGAACCTGCTCTCGGACACAGCCAATCCCCTGTTGCCGAACGACCTGAATGTGGAACATGACCGGAGTTTGATCGTTTCTTATAACTATGCCATCACTCCCAAGATGGTGAACGAGTTTCGCTTCGGTTTTACCAATAGCCTGATCGACACTACTTTCCCAATTCAAGGCGCCGCGGCCGACAACCAGCTCGGCTTGACCGGTATCAGCTTCGCCAATCACCCGAATACCGGAGCGTTTCCGACCTTCAACTTCTCCGACGGCACCGGCTTTACGCCAATCGGCCGGGACAAGGATGGGCCGGGCCAGTCAAAGACCATGCAGTTCACGGATAACCTCAGCCGTACCATTGGCAAGCACACTCTCCGCTTCGGTATAGATGCGCGCCGGGTCTTCTACGAAACCGTGGTCCGGTGGGGCCAATCGGACGACTTCGGCGCGTTTACGTTCAATCAGGGGGTCTTCACGGGCAGTTCATTCGGCGATTTCCTGCTGGGCGCGCCCAACACGGATTTTATTGTGGAAAGCAGCCCCAACACAAATGAGCCCAGCGTTCAGTGGGGCATTTACGCCCAGGATCAATGGCAGGTTAACGACCGGCTTACCGTGAACTTCGGTCTGCGATGGGAGGTGCTTCCGGAATTCACCGAAAATCAGGGCGACATCGCCAACTTCGATCCGCGCAACGGCGATGTCGTGGTCCCGGACATCCTCCTGAACAAAACCGTGCCTTCCAGCCCCTTGCTGCAGGCTAACTACAACGCCTTTCTGATCTCTTTCAATGCCTGCAGCCTGCCCACCAGGGACATGTCGCTCCCTTGTAGTAATGTAGTAACGGCGAGCCAGGATCACTTGTCTCAGAGCCTGCGGAACACCTATTGGGGCGATTACGATCCACGTATTGGCATCGCTTTCCGCCCGTTTCGAAATAATAAGACCGTCTTTCGCGCTGGCTTTGGCGTTTTCACGCAGACTCCTCTGGGGCAGTTGGCTTACGATTTTATCGGCATTCCACTCGGCGCCCCGTACACGTACTCGAACAACAACAACGGTGTACCGCTTTTTTCATTTCCGCAAACGTCGCCTACCAGCCAAACCTCGCAGTACGGTGGAACCGGATTTTACGACGGGATGTCCCCCAATTACAAGGATCCTCAAACCGTGCAATGGAACGTGACGTTCGAACGTCAGCTGACATCCGCCGTGGCTGCACGAATCACTTATTCCGGAATGAACTCTTACCGGATGAACGTGAAGGAGGACTACAACGCAATTCCCCCGAGCAAGCAGCCTTACGTACCAAGTCCCTACGTCGATCCACGCGCACCTTATCAAAACTGGGATGAGATCAACTACAGCGCCAACGCCGGTTTTTCCAACTACCAGGGGCTCACGCTGGAAGCTACCCAAAGACTGTCGCACGGACTCTACTTTCAGGCGAACTACACCTGGGCGCACAACATCAGCGACGCTCAGGGCGACGCTCCCGGCGGTTTTACCTCTGAGAACCTCTTGTTTACGCCTTCCTACGATCAATTCGACCTCCGCGCGGCGCGCGGAAATGTAGCGGGCATGCCGCGCCAGCGGTTTTTGCTGACCGGCACGTACCAGCTGCCGTTTGGCGCGGGAAGGACCTGGCAGAGTAAGAATGGGTTCGTCAACGGGGCGTTGGGCGGCTGGAATATCAACACCGTCACACTGATCCAGAACGGGCCCTATCTGACGCCCACGATCAGTCCGACGCTCGATCAGTCCAATACCGATATCGTAGGACGGGGCGGCATCACGGCCCGACCCGACGCAGTAGGAAATCCAGGTTCTCCCCAGGGCGATCTTCAATGGAACCTGAATGCATTCGCTCCGACGCCCGCGGGCGCGGGAAGAATCGGGAACGCGGGTGTGGGCATACTGGAAGGCCCGGGAACCATCGCTGTTTCGGCGGGCTTGTCCAAGATCTTTCCCGTGCGCGAGCGTCTTCGATTCCGGTTTGAAGCCACCTTCACCAACGCTTTGAATCACACCAACTTCGCGCCGCCAGCCAGCGACATCAGCAGCCCATCGACGTTCGGAGTATTGCAATCGGCCCAGACCGCGGGACAGGGTGGCAACCGGGTTGGACAGCTCGCGCTCCGGTTGGATTTCTGAGCGCATACTAAAAACGATTAAAGGAGACCGAATGCCTATTTATCAGAGCATGCAGAGAGTGCGCTTCTCAAGCGCCGACGGCTATGAGAAATTCAAGCTGCTTTTCGGCGAAGTTCGCAATCAGTTGAAGACGCTGCCGGGATTCTTGCACCTGACGTGGTGGGTTCATCCGCGCGATCCAAGCTGGTACAACGAGATCAGCCTCTGGACCAGCGTGGAGGCTCTCAAGGACTGGCATATGAATACCTACCATAAGCAGGCCAAGGCCTGGGCGGTTCGCAGTGGCGCGATCATGGAGGACATCATCACCAATTTCGAGCTGAAGAATACCCGCCTCATCAGGGTCTGCCCGTGCTGCGCCAATGCCAGTGACAAACCTTACGACCTTCATATGGAGCAGCAGGTGCTGGCGGAGCCCTGTCCGAAATGCGGCTTCCAGTTTCCGGTAATGCCGGAAACATCGGACAGCACGGCAGTGTTTAAGGACGTCCTGCCGGGTATCGCTTCGAACGGCGATGGAATGGCCGTCCATACCGATTCGAAAGTGGGGTAGGCGTTGCGAACGCCATACTACCGAGGCACGGCGAGAAGTTCGGTTGCCGTTCGCATGGGCGGTGTCCGAACCGCCGCGGGTCGTCATGGGAGACTGCAGGAAAGATTTTGGCAGTGACGTCACGGCTGGGCCGTGTCTAGAGCCAGTTCTTCTGAACCGTGTGAGTCCGTGGCGGCGACCCTTAGTGATGGAATCGTGCCGGCGGATCAGAGGATTCAGAGAAGAGCATTGGTTTCCCCGCAAAGCAAGTTCGTAACTGGCGAAAAAAAGTGGCGCCCCCATAGCGCCAGCCGGCCGATCCGTAGCCTCCGCCACCTCCGTGCTCTCGGTCTTGCCTTTGATTTTGACTTTCTCGGTGTCCGTGCCTCCGTGGTGGATATCCCTTTGGTTGCGGCGGTCGCCGCTCTGCGTATCTGCGAGAGATTTTGCCCGACAAAAAGAAAAACCGCACCGGACGTATCCCCAGACCTTCGGGACCAATCCGATGCGGCTCGCCCAGGGTTGGGCTGAGGGAAGGCGTCGGGCTATCTGGATCTACAAATTGGTCGCACGATTCCTGGCCAGGTCCGCGTCCTATTTTTCCTCGCCAGAAACGCCAGACAACTACCGCTACCGAAACCCCCGGAAAGAACTTGATTGAAGCCGTCCACAAAAAACCCCTCTGCAGCAACCAACAAGGGAAACGAACGAGCAAAACCTGGTACAAACATCGGCTCCCGCAAGCACGGTGTCTTCGCCCCACCCATTCCTTCTCCCCCGGCTTGTTGCAGCAGAGGGCAGGTTTGAAAGTTTACTTTCGACAATTCAGCCCCAAGAATAGCAATCGCGTCACCACCCATGGCACCCCTGAAGACGTCGTTTATTCAGTGACATAGCGGCCGCCATCGGGCATACTCATGGGGAGCGATGGGCGGAGGCTGTGTCCCTATGACACAATCGGGACTGATGGTTGCGAGAACCGCGATTCTGGTGACGCTGGGCTGGGCGTCGCTCCCCCTCGTACCATCGGGGTTATGGGGGCAGACGGCCTCCGACGACGAGCCGATCGTAGTTTCCACCGAACATCCCCGTCTGCTCCTTCGGCCCTCGCGCCTGCGCCTGCTGCGCCGTGAGCGGGAACGGAAATCGCTCCGCTGGCAGCAGTTCCAGCTTTACATGGCCGGCCATGCCGCCATGCCGGAACCCGGCTTCGCCAAGGCGCTCTACTACCAGGTGGCCGGGGATATCGCCGCCGGCCGCGAAGCCATCGCGGCGGCGCTCGGCCCGGCCGCCGACCTGCGGCAAGAGGCGCTGGTCTACGACTGGTGCCAGGATCTTCTCAGCGATGCTCAGCGCCGCGATCTCGAGGCGCGGATGAAAAGCGCGATTGCCGAGTCGGGCACGAACAACGCCGTGGCGGCCATCGACGCGCGGGCCATGGCGGCAGTGGCGCTCTTCGATCACGTGCCGCAAATTCCCCGCCAGGAACTGGAACGAGTGGTGCGCGGCTGGTGGATGCGCAAGGTGACGCCGGAATTGTCGGCTGGGCGCAGCGTAATCGCACGGGAAGACGCTTACCCGCTTTACGAACTGATGCACGTTCTGCGCGACAACACCGGCGTGGACCTGCGCGATTCAGGCAGGCTGTTCCTGCGGCAATTTCCCACCGAACATCTGGTGAGCTACTATCCGGCGCCCATGGAAGCGCCGGAGAACGATTTCTTCATCGGCGCCGCGCGGCGAACGGGCGAGCCCGACCTGCGGGCGGCCGCGCTCTCCCGCGCGGCCGAGATGGCCATGGTGGCGTACGATCCCAACGGGGCCGATACGCAGTTGCTGCAGGGATGGCTGATGCATGATCGGTTCCTGCTGCGCGGCGCCTTCGGCATACCCTACGAGTTCCTGTGGGCCAATCCATACCAGCCGGGATTAAGTTACGATCACGCGCCCGAGGTCTGGCACAACGCCGATTTCGGCCGGCTTTTTATCCGCTCCGATTGGGACGAGTCCGCCGACTGGTTCGGCTATTTCGATGGAGCGATGCAAGAGTTCCGCAACGGCCAGGTGAAGGCCATCGATCCGGCCAATCCTCCGGCGCCGCTGCTGCTGCACAGTGCCGCCGTGTGCTTCGGCCGCACCGCCCGGCGCTTCCGCGTGACGGTGGACGAAGGCCATGCGGTATTCATCGTGAATCTCGATCCGCGCCGCACCTACGAAGTGGAAGTGGACGACCAGGAGTTGTACGAGGCGGACGCGGACCCGGGCGGCATTATCGAATTGGAGGTGCCGGCCGGAAAAGAGATCGGCGTGCGGATTCATTGATTGGCCATGGATAAACACATGAGACTCGATGCTCACGGTACACACCCGCGGCGACGGCCACACCTGGGTCACCGGGCCTCATCGCTAGGTACAGGAAAGTCCGCTTGCTGACGCGCGCGGCTCGGTTCCGAGCCGCGACCGTGAGGGAGCGGTCCGGGTGTCGGCGGCCCACCCGCGATTGGTGTGCGCGCACCGGCTGTCCCCTTCGCCCGAAGATTCGCGGCGCTCCGGTGAGGGTCATTTTGGCCTCGCTTCAGGCAAGCGCCTCGAACGTGAGCCGCAAGTAGGGTTTCGGTTGATACTCGATCCGCAGAGGCAAGGGGCGACCAGATCCTTCTTCGATCCACAGCCGGAACTCGATCGGCTTGCCGCCCTTTTGCCTCCACAACGCTCCCGAGATCCGGGTCACGTTTGCGGCCGGCGCGATGAGGCGTTGTTCACGGAATACGGTGGCGGCTTTGGGATCGGCGGAACGCTCCACCTTCAGGGAGTAGAGCCGGCCGTTGTACACATACTCCGCTTGCGAGGAATCGGGCCGGCTCAGAAGATCGGCTAACGCGTGCAGGAAAGGGCGAGGCATGGGCTCGACGGTGCGCAGATCGTCCTTCGTTTTCGGTGCGTCGGAAAGGGCTTGCCTCGCAGATGCGATGAGCACGCCGCGGTCGGCCGCCGAGGTGCGTGCCGGCGCAAGGAAGTGGGCGGCGGCGGTTTCGACCGAACCCTCGGCGATGCGCGCCTCGATGGCGGAGAAGGAAAGCTCCTTGGAATTGGAATGCAGCGCTTTCCTGGCTTCGGCGGCGCTTTCCTCCGGAGAAGAGGTCATCAGCCCGAAGTAGATGGATTCCGCATAAGTCACACCGACGGTTCGCGAGAGTTCCTGGATGAATCCGAAACGGTTCAGTCCGGCGGCATGTTCCGGCGCGGAACGGCCGGTAAACTCCAGCAGCCTCACTAGAGCTCCATCTTTCGCCAGCGACTCGCGCCAGATCGCCGAGCCGTCGCCCACACCGTTGCGGTGCAGTACGGGAATCGATAGCAGGATGATTTGCGCGTCCGCCCGGTAGCGCCGCTCCGCACCGGCTCGCGAATCCGGCAAGACCGCCCAGGTGAGCGGGATGGCCTCCATGGCGCGCAAGAAGCGCCCGCCGATGAGGAGACCGCCGGCGCAAATCCGGCCGAAGCATCGCCTGGTAAAACCGGGCCCCCTCATGTTCATACAGTCACTCCTGCGATGGTAGTCCGCCGCTCTGCGCTGGAATAAAATGCCGGAGCGAGAACGGGCACGCGGCGGCTGTCGCGAACCAGAGCGTGCAACTCGTCGTAGAGATCGAAATACCCCGCAGTCACGTTCTCCCAATGGAAGCGTTCCGCGGTAGCCCGGGCCGCCACCTGGCGCGCCCTCCGGCCGGAAGCGTCACTGCGAATCGCTTGAATGGCATCGGAAAAGGCTTCCGGGCTGGGTTCCGTCAGCCACGCATTGGTCCCGTCGGCGTAGGTACAGACTCCTCCGGTGTTCGGCGCCACCAGCGCGAGCCCGGCGGCCATGGCTTCGAGCGGCGCGATGCCGAAGGGTTCCCGCGGATTGGGATGAACGAAAATGTCGGCGTTGGCATAGATTTCGGCGAGTGCGCCGCGATCTGCGATGTGGCCTAGAAAGCAAGCTGCTCCCGGAAGGCGGTGGCCACACTCGCGTTCCAGGCCGGGACGCAAGGGACCATCCCCGGCTATCAGCAGGTGAAAAGCCCCGGGAGCAGTCTCTTCCAAGCGGGCCATCGTGTCCACCACCAACTGCAGGTTCTTCTCGGGAACCAATCGCCCGGCGTACAGCAGCAAGGTGGCGCCTTCCGGCGCACCGCATATCGATTCCAGCCGTGCTTGCATTTGCGGGGAACGCAGCTCAGGGCGAAACGCGCCGCACGCTACTCCATGGGGCTTGACCCAAACGCCGCGGCGCACGTCGTGCCCTTCGGCCACCTCGCGCAGTTCGCCGGCGACGTAATCGGAAACCGCGATGTGGTGGTCGAACATGGGGAATTCGAGCCATCGGAGGTACCACCGGCAGAACTTCTTGACGATTGGCCGCCGCGAAACGTAGGCCGCCATATTATCGTCCATGCGTTCGCAGTGCAGACCGACCACCGCCGGGCGGTATCGTTTGCCCATCAGCCATCTTCTTCTGAGAAGAGCGGCGAGGTAGTTGAGCGTGTAGCGGTCGCAGCATTCCACCAGGTCCGGCCGCTCTTCGTCCAGGATGCGCCTCAGCGGCGCGGACGGACGGAGGTAAGTTTGCGGCATCATCAGCCTGTACCCGGGACTCAGCCGCGAGGGGTTCCCGGTGACACGATAAATCTTGCCGTATTCGCCGCAGTTTTCCACGGCGTCGCGCGATGCGGGTACAACCAGGCGAATGTGACGGCGGTGTCGATTGGCGCTGTTCAGCAACTCGCGGTAAAAGGTGGAAATGCCGCCGCTCCGGCTATGCCAATAGTTAGTCAGGTGCAGAGTTTTGATGCTCACCGTCCGAAACCTCTCCGAATCCACGGCAGACAGTCCCCCAGGGCGCGCGGCAGGCGGCGAAAATCCGCGCCGAGCGAAGCTGCGCCCTCGCCGGTAAGCATCAGGCCGCGACGCATCAGGGCGAAGTTCACAAGCAGAGATGCCGCACTGAACAAAATGGAGACCGCCATCCCGCTGGCAATGTGCGTAGCTTCACCAATCCGCAGAAGGAAATATTCCAAACTGTGCGCCGAGGCGGGAAGCACGAGCGCCACCAGAAGGCCGGCCAGCCATGCCGGGCGTGCCGCCCGCAGCGCCTGCATCAGGGATCCCCAACAGCCCCCCAAGGCGATGCGAAACACAATTTCGATAAAGGCTCCGCGCACAGCGCCGGATTCGCTGGGGACGATGGCGATGCAAAATACCAACCCGCGAATTCCCGCGCTCAGCAGCGCGGCTTTCCAGTTCCAGCGAACCACGAACACGGTCCAGGGTTGGGCCACGATCGTCCTCAGCGCCGCGCCGACGGATTCCGGCTCAGGCTGCCTGGAGCAGCCCGGAATAGCTGTCATAGACCTCCTCGAAGACTCTGTCCCATGACTGGCCTTCCACCTGGCGCCGCGCTTGCAGCGCCATTTCATGCCGCAATCCGCGGTCGCCCGCCAGTCTGGCGGCCAGGCGGCAGAACTCCCCTTCGCCGGATGCAATCAATCCGCTTGTCCCGTCGCGCACGATGAAGCGCGGGCCGCCGGCGTTCATCACCACGGCGGGGACGCCCGACGCCAGCGCCTCTTGCACGACGTTGCCGAAAGTGTCGGTCTGCGAGGGGAACAGGAAAATGTCGATGTTGGCGTATGCCTGCGCCAGGGACTCCCCGCTCAACACACCGGTGAAGTACGAGCAGGGGAGGTTCCTCTGCAGCCACGGCCGCTCGCTGCCAGCGCCGGTGATCTGAAAACGGAAGTTGGCAATGCCGCTGCGCTCCAACACGGCGGCAACATCGCGGAGTACCCTCAGGTTCTTTTCCGGCATCAGCCGGCCCACATACCCAAGCACCAGTGCATCGTCGTCGCGGTGTCGCTTGGCGGGGTGAAACAGGTTTGTGTCGATGCCGCGGCCCATATGGAAGACGGGCCTGCCGGTGCGCGCTTCGAGCATGGCGATCAGCTCCGGGTTGGGCGCGAAGATCGCCGACCCGCGGCCAAAGAACCAGCACAGGCGGTCGAGCGCGAACGTCTCCGTCCCGCGCGAAGCCAACTCGCTCAGGCGGTGGCCGAGGCAACGGGAAATCCGGCCGATACGGCGTGAGGCGAACTCGTGCAGGTTGGTATGCCAGGAGAGCGCCAGGGGAATCTTCATGCGGTCGGCGAGTATCGCGCCGGTAATGCCCAGATCGCCCGGGCTGGTGATATGAACCACGTCGGGCTGAAACCGCTCGAGCTCTTCCTGGATCGGCCTGATCGCGCGGTGGAACAGGAGATCGAAATGCAGGTCGGTGTCCAGTTGGAATGCGCACCGGCTGCGGGAGAGTTCGAGTATGCGCAACCATCCCTCCTCCCGCCGCCCCGGTTGCGAACCCCAGCGCACGGACAGAAACGGCAGCCGATGCCGCATGGCGAAGCCTTCCCACTCGCGGCAGGTGCGAGCCGCGCCGTTGACTTCATGAAAGGTATCCGCCAACAGCGCGATGCGCGGCGCAGAATGCCGGGCGATCATGCACCGGCCTCGCTCTGCGCCCCCAGCGCCAGCCGCAAGGTGCCCCGCATGCCGGGCGAGGCGAGAAGGCCAATCGCCGAAACGAAGCTGCGAATGAGCCACGGGGCGCCCTTGGGCCAATGGATCGAGAGAGGCTCTTCGCCCTCCTCCGTGTGCTTGAAAACGCGATCCACCCATCGCTGCCTGCCGGCAAATTCGGGGTAGTTTTGGACGGCCTGCGAGATGAATTCGACATAACGGCAGGAGAGCGCCTCCCGGTATTGCGGCATGAAGAGGACGCGGCTGACGCGCTCGCGGCGCATCTCCTCGACGAACTCCGCGAAGGTCGCGGCGCTGGTCAGGTTCACGTTGGCGTTCGGCTCCAGGCAGTGGCGGTCGCCCCCGGAGATCACCGGCAACTCCATTTCCGCAGCCATGCGAGCCACGCGGCGATTGTGACTATGCGGTTGCAATCCGTTTAACTCCAGCGCATGCATGTAACGGCCATATTCTCGAAGAAAACGTTGCAGCAGGCGGGCGTGCCTGCGGAAACCGGTGCGCATCTCGCTGGCAAGGGGATGATTCAGGACGACGAGGACTTGGGGAAGCGCGTCCAGAGTCCGGAGCATCGCCAGCAGACGCTCCCCCTCAGGGTGGACGCCGATGCCCTTCATCTCGTCAAAGAGCGTGCGCGCATCGTCGGCGGGCAGATTATGGACTCCCAGATGGAAGACCGTGCTGTCGTAGGGGACGGTCCACTCGTGCGAGAAAGGCACGGGTACATGGAGAGCGCGGAGCTCGGTGCAGGCGTCGATGTTGTCATGGTCGGTGATGGAGACCAGGGGCTTGAGCCGGAGTGTGTTCCGTATCTGGCCGGCCTCCGTTGCGTAAGCCGCCCGGGGATGGAGCGGCGGCCGCCAATAGAGGCGATCGTAGGGAACGTCTTGGCCCCACCGGCGGCGGTGACGGTCTTCGAGAAGGCGAAGCAGCGGCCGCGCCGTCCGCACTTTGCCCAACACGCGCGGGATGAAGTCAAGGCCCTCGCGCGAGTGCAGGGTGTGACTGTGGAGCGAGACCGCCGTGGTACAGCCCTGCACGGATTTTTGGTCCCGCCAGAAAAAGCGGATGAATTGCGAGGCATTCCCATTTCGTCGAAGCAGTCGCATGAAACATTTGTGCCCGATTATGGTTTCACGCCGGTGACTTGCTTGTGAAGGTTTTGACGGAAACAATTGTCGCGGTATTTTCGCCGAAACAGTCAAAAATCGCCGACGCAGGGATGGGGAAAATATAGACTTACATCCATATCAACCAATTAATACATCTTAATTCAAAATGTTTTCGCGAAACAATTACGAATTTGCCGCCGAATTGTAACCGCCCGCGGGCGAAGCTGAGGTCAAGAAGGTTCGATGGGCGAGAATAAAGTCAAATTCGTATGGCTGGAGCCGTGTCTCGTGGACGGGTTCCACTCCGCTGTCTGTTTGCACGGGCACACCATGCATTCGGTGGAATGCCTTTCGTTTCTGCCGCGCCACCTGCATCATGTTCCGGGAATTTCGCAGGTAGTCGGCTATTATGAGCGCGCGCGGCGGGTGGATTTCGCGCGCGCCTGGTGGACGCCTCCGCTCACCCCGGCATCCGCTCTCCGTCTGGAGCGCGATCAGATCGCCGCTCTGGGTCTGCGGCCGATGGTGTCCTTGACCGACCACGACGATATCGAAGGCGGCCTGGCTGTGGGTGTGACCGCCGACCCCGCGGATACGCCACTCTCGGTGGAATGGACCGTCCCTTACGAGCGATCCATCTTCCATCTGGGAGTGCACAACATCTCCCGCAACGCGGCGCGTGAGTGGATGGCCGCCATGACGGAGTACACCAAGACCCCGCGAGAAGCCATGCTGCCGGCCATTCTAGACGAGTTCTCGCGCGTCCCCGGCGTGCTGATTGTGCTCAACCACCCCTTCTGGCTGGAGGAAGGCGTGACCGAGGAGGACCACAAGCCCGCTCTCGAACGGATTCTTCGCGAGTGCGTCGGCTGGTTCGGCGCCTTCGAGTTGAACGGTACGCGGCGCTGGAAGGAAAATGCCGACACCATCGAACTGGCGCAGACATACCAGCGGCCGGTGATTTCGGGAGGCGATCGCCACGCCTGCGAGCCCGGCGCCTGTATCAATCTCACCAACGCCGGGAGCTTCGCCGAGTTCGTGGCGGAGATTCATGCCGGACGCAGCTCGATCCTCTTCATGCCGCAGTATCGCGAGCCCATGGCGCAGCGCATTCTGGAAGCCGCTCGCGACATTTTGCGAACCTATCCCGAGTATCCGGGGCGCGAGCGCTGGGCGGACCGCATCTTCTATCGCGGCGACGATGGCGTCGCCAGGACGGTTGCCGAAGTCTGGCAGGGCCGCGAGCCACGCTGGCTGTCGAGCGCCGCTGCCGCGATTCAGTTCCTGGGGGGAAGAAGTTTGCGCCCGGCGCTGCGGCTGTTTCTGTCCGAACGGGGAGAACTGCACCCGTGAAGGCCTGGGTGCTTCGCTTTCAGGCAGCTCTCGCGGAACTCTCGCCGGAAGAAATTGCGCTGCTGCTCTCCGTGGGCCTGGTGCTGGGTGTTTTTCCGATCATGGGTTTCCCGACCGTGTTTTGCCTGCTGGCCGCTTTCGGATTGCGGCTGAATTGGGCCGCGCTGCAGTTGCTCAATAACATCTCCTCGCCGCTGCAACTTGCGCTCCTGGTGCCGCTGGCCCGCACCGGACATAGGGTCTGCGGAGGCGCTGCGCTGCCCGGCGGATCGTGGGCGGGAGTTATCGGCGTGGCGGCTCTTCACGCCGTGACAGGATGGGCTTGCATCTGCATCCCCGCCGGCGCGGTGCTTTACGTCAGCCTGGTGTTTTTCCTGCGCACAAGAATGAGTCCGCGGGCTTTGGCGAGCTAAAAACGCGACGCTCCCCGCCGTCGCGGTCCATCAAGAGCCGGCGGTCCTCGTAAGTTCCACAACCGGGCACGGAGTTACATTCCAGATCTCGGACGCATATTGAGCAATAGTGCGGTCACTCGAGAACTTTCCCGAGCTGGCAACGTTCCAAATGGCCGACCGGGTCCATGCCGACCGATCGCGATAGAACTGCTCCAGCCGCTCGTGAGCTTCCCCATACGCCTTTAAATCCGCGAGGTGCAAATAGAAATCACCCTTTTTCAGAAGAGTATCGAGGATGGGGTCGAACACCCCCGGTTCACCGGGATTGAAATGGCCGGAGGCGATCAGATCGAGCGCGGCCCGTGTTTCCGGTTCGTGCTCATAGTGCCAGTAAGGGTTGTACCATCCGCGCGTTTTTTCCACCTGATCGGCCGTCAACCCGAAGATGAACATATTCTCCTCGCCGGCTTCTTCGGCCATTTCCACGGTGGCCCCGTCGAGGGTACCGATGGTGAGGGCGCCGTTCATCATGAATTTCATGTTGCTGGTGCCGCTCGCCTCGTACCCGGCGGTCGAGATCTGCTCTGAAACGTCGCTCGCGGGAATCAGGCGTTCGGCCACCGATACGCTGTAATCCGCCAGGAACATCACCTTCAGCCTACCGCGCGTGCTGGGATCGCTGTCGACCGCCGCGGCGATGTTGTTGATGAACTTGATGATGAGCTTCGCCAGTTGATAGGTTGGCGCGGCTTTCCCGGCAAAGAAGAAAGTGCGCGGCGCCATATCCAGATTGGGATTCGCGCGAAGGCGGTTGTACAGGATCACGATATGCAGCGCATTCAACAACTGGCGCTTGTACTCGTGGATGCGCTTGATCTGGCTATCGAAGATGCTGTCGGGATCCACGGTTTGGTCCGTGGTGGTGCGCAGCCAATCGAGGAACCGCAACTTGGCGCGGCGCTTGGCGCGCCGGCAACTGGTGCACAGCGGAGAGACTGAAGATCCGGCGAACGTCGTCGTCGCTGCTCGCCTTATCGCACGATCTGCAGAAGGAATTCTGCGGCGTGTCGGATTCGCCGCCGACGACCTACGGGCAGGAGGGTCGAAGCGAGTCCGGGCGGTGGTCTGTGCATGCGCCGCAGCGTAGCCCATGAGCATTGCACGAATGTTACAAAACTGTAACTTCCGTCGCCCACGCCACGTCAGTGCAGATGAGAAAGGAGCCCAGCGATGATGCGCGCGATTCTCCGGTTCCTCGCTCGGTTCTTCACCCTGGAACCGGTTTTCAGTTCCCGCGGCCGGCACATATAGCCGTCGCGATCAGTAACTCCCGGTACCCCTCCAAGGGCGGAACCGGCAGCCCTGGAACCTTAGCCTCATCGTCCCAACGGCGCAGCATCACCGACTCGCGGTAGAGCGGGCGCGATTCGAATTGGCTCACCTCGACATCGTTGAACGGTCCGCCCTGTAGCTGGAGGCTCTGGATCGACGCTGCCGAGAGCCGGGTCAGATAGGCGGGTTCGACGCGGCACAAATACCGTTTTGCCGCCACATGATCACGCACCGGTTCGGCGACAGCGGGACCGAAACGCTTGAGCAGCCACTCATAGCCGGCGGTTTCGTGGCGGGTATCGATGCCGGAATCGGCCACCGATTCCGGTAGGCCATGGAGCAGGTGCCCGATGTCGTGAAGCAGGGCGGCAACCACCAATTCCGGCGGGCTCCCGGCTTTCGCGGCGTAGTTAGCGGTTTGCAGTGCGTGTTCCAACTGCGTGACCGGCTCGCCGAAGTAAGCGGCGCCGCCGCGGGCTTCCATCAGGTCGATCGTTTCATCGGCTATCGTCACGCCGTCCTCCGCTGGTGATTCAGATATACGCCGGCGGCAATGCTTGACAAGAAGGCGATCGCCGCCAGTGAAGCGAATGCGCCCTTCCAGCCCCACATCACCGCTACGCTGGCGAAGCTATTTCCGGCAAGAACGCCTCCCAGATAGCCTGCTCCGTCGATCAGCCCCGATGCCGTGGCGCTGCCCTGCTTCCCACCGAAATCGAGCGAGATGGCCCCGGCGAGGTACGAATATGGGCCGATCATGAGGAAAGCCACCAAGGTAACCAGTGCGACGGGCGCAGCTTTCGATTCGCCGAATCCCGCGAAAGCCAGTACCAGCAGCACTCCCACAGACAGCAGCATGCCATAGAAAATGATGGCTGCGCGTCCGCCTTTGCCGAGGCGGTCGCTTAGGTATCCCGCCAGCAGCACGGAGATCCCGCCGAAAAGCGGAAACAGGGCGCTCTTTTGAGCCGCATCCGCCACCGTGAGTCCCACGGATTGGACAAAATAGGTGGGCGTCCACAGATTGAATGTTTCGCGCAGAATGGTGATGCCGCAGGAAAGCGAGCATACCAGCCAGAACACGCCGCTACGCCCGAAGGTCCGCAAGAGCGATCCCAGCGTGTCCGGCACCGGCTTTTCCCCTTCGGAGCGGAACAGGTTGGCGGGATTGGCCGGCGGCTCGGGAAAGCCGATGGCGAGCGGGGTTTCCTTCAGCCAGATGAGGTTGAGCAGTAGAAAAATGCCAAGGGTCGCCGCCGCGGCGTAGAACAGCCCGCGCCAGCCGAAACCCGCGCCGATCAGCAGGGACATGAACTCGCGCGATGCCGCGTCGCCGAAGAGAAAGCTGAGGCTGACAATGCCCATCACGGTTCCATAGGAAGAATAGGAAAACCACCGCGACGTGATCTTCACCATCCCGGCCCAGCCCAGCGATTGCACCAGGCGGTTGCCCATCCAGGCGATGGTGAATAGCGGGATTCCGCCGGCTAGCCCGAAAAGAACGGTGAACAGAATGGCGCCCGCCATTCCATAGAGGAAGTTGCGCCGGCCGCCCAAGAAATCCGCCAGCCATCCGCTGGGGAACTTGCCGATCGCGTAAGCGAATACACCCAGCGACGCAATTGTGCCAAGGCGAATCTGCGCATCGGCGGGTGCGATTCCCCGCCTCGCCAATTCGGCGATCAACAGGGGCATGGCTACCGCGAGGTCGGAGCGGCAGAGATAGTAGCCGGCGTACCCGGTCACCAGCAACGCCAGAGTCAGAACGCGCCACCGCGTGAGGCGTCCCTCCGGCGTCACGCGGTCAGGGCCTTTCGCCTGCGGCGATGCGGCCGGCAATCTCATCGATTATGTCCATGCATTCACCCACGCTCCCGGTCAGGTAGTGCGCGCCGGCATGGAGCAATCGCGTCCGCGCGCGCGCCAGCATTTCGGTCTGTTCCGGAACGGAGGCCGAATTCCATTCCTCTTCCGTCAACCCGCATTCATTGCCGGTGCGCGTGACGCCGACGGTCCACATGCCGGCGTTCAGGCCCTCCTCGATGTCGCTCGGGGTATCGCCAATCTTGACGGCGCGCCAAAGAGGACCGGCCTGCAGGCGGATGGCATTCAGATAGCACATCCATGGCGCCGGCCGGCCTCCGCCCGGCACGTCTCCCGGACAGATGGCGCACTCCGGAGCAAAGCCCTGTTCGCGCGCGCGCTCTAATAAGAACTCGAGCATGGGGCGTGTATAACCGGTAGTGGATCCGATGCGGATACCGCGTGCATGAAGGCGCTCACAAATTTCCGGCACGCCGGCTATCACGCGCGAAAACCGCCCCAGGCACGCAGTCTGCGTCGGCAGAAAATCGGCATAGAGGGCATCGCCATCCGCCTCCGTCGCCGGCGATCCACGTTTTTCCTGCCACGCCTCAGCCACGCGAGGCAGTGCCAGGATGGCGCGGATGTGATCGCGTTTAGCGATCCCCATGGAGAGCCGCGCTTCGGCGATCGTAACCGGCACGCCCGCTGCGGCAAAAACATCTTGCAAAGCTGCCACGGGCGCCCGGCTGCCGTGATCGACCACGGTGCCGGCCCAGTCGAAGATGACAGCCGTGAGTTTCATGCCAAGACCGCCTGGGCGCTGCGCTCCGCCAGTCCAAAGGACAACGTCATGCCAGACCCTCCGGGCGCGGTTACAATGCGCACCCCGGGCGCCGGCTCGACCTCAAAGAATGGGCGCTGCGGATGGAGCGAGAACACTCCGTGCCATCGTTCCGCGATGTGCCAGCAAGGCAGGTTCAGGAAGGTTCGGGCTTCGCTCAGGATTAAGTCGTCGATTTCGGTGCGGTCGAAAACATCCACATCGAGACCATATTGGTGTGAATCGCCGAGCGTGATGGCTCCGTCGGCCGTCTGCGATACTAGCACGTGAATCCCCCATTTTTCGTGGTCGGGCTTCTCCGCCGCGATGCGCGCCTTCAGCGAGGGCAGCGTGGTCGAGCAGATGGCGAAAGACTTGTAGAAGCGCAGGGTCAGGCCTGCCGCCAGTGCCGGCCCGAGCTGCCATGCCGCGGGCTGTGGATCGGTTCGCATCATCTGCAGTTTGCACCTGGTCAACCCGCTGCCCGTGAAGACTTCCGGATAGAGCGTTTGGAAATCGTCGCCGGCGCAAACCGTCGCGGCGTCAACTTCCCAACAGCCCAAAGATGTCTCGACGGCCGGCAGTTCGATTCGCTTCACCACGGCGCCGTAGCGGCACTCGACGCCGATCTCGCGCAGATAAGTTCCCAACCCGGCTACCACTTCGCGCGGATCGACTGTCAGCTCAGTGCCGCTGCAAAGTGCACCCTGGAGGCCTTCCTCCTTCACGCCCGGACTGCGCGCGAGCGTCTCCTCGGAACTGATCCATCGACAGGCATACCCGGCGGACGGACCGATCTCCGCGAACTCCCGCAGTACATCTGCTTCGTCCGCGTGGTGCGCGACATGGAGCGATCCGGTGGGCCGGTAGTTCAATTTGGCCGCCGCCAGAATCTGGATCCAGATTTCCCGGCTGCGCAGGGCCAACTGGTGCATCTCTCCGGCCGGTTGGCCGATCGGCCAGATCATTCCGAAATTGCGTACCGATGCGCCAGTTGCGCGCCGGCCCCTTTCGAACAGGACCACGCGCTTCCCCCGCCGCGCGAAGACGTAAGCGTGGGCCAGACCGAGGATTCCCCCGCCAACCACGGCGATGTCCGCTCTTTCGGGCATTGTCTTCCAGATTAACGGGATTTCCGGGTTGTTTGATGACAATCCGATGTCAGCGCATTAATTCTCTTTGTCATCGGCGGGTAAGCAAACAGTCGTATAACTGAAACCATTTTATTTGTATGCTGCCCAGTAACCCTATATCAGTTGCTTCCAGGCACGCTTTTTCACCGCGTGACCGGACGGTAGTTATTTCAGGCCTTTCAGGAGGTTTTCTTGAAGCAAAGCAGTATTCTCTCTTTTTCGCGAGTAACGCGCACGGCCGTTCTCGCCATCGTCGTATCGAGCGCGGCATTTGCCCAATCCACCAACGGGACGATTTACGGCAGTGTGACCGACCCATCCTCCGCGGTAGTTCGCGGGGCGAAGGTGGAAGCGATCGATGAGCATACCGGGGTCACTCTCTCGGTGGAGACGGATGCCAACGGGCAATATCGATTTGTGAATCTGGATCCCGGTGTGTATACCGTTGCGGCCGCGGCTACCGGCTTCAGCCGCACGGAACGGAAGAACCTTCCCCTGCTCGCCCGCGATGAGTTGTCGATTCCTTTTCAGTTGGCGCTGGCGAGCGCCGCGGGTGAAACGGTCGAGGTTACTGCAACCACCGTTGTCTCCGAAGCGCTCACGCTGTCTTATTCCAAGTCGGGCGGAGAGATCGACGATCTGGCGCTCAATTTCCGCGCCACATCCAACCCCAGCCCAATCAGCGTCGCGACTCTTTCGCCGGGCGTGCAGACCGACAGCAGCGGGAACATTACCATAGGAGGGCAATTGCCGACTGCCACGTCCTACTCGCTGGACGGCATATCCACGCAGCTTCCGCGTTACGGCGGACCGACGGGAGATCTGTTCCCTTCGGTTGAGGGCATCGCCGAATTCAAAGTGAACACCGCCGCCAACAACGCGGAGTTCGCCCAGCCGAGCGACGTGACGGCCATCAGCAAGAGCGGCACCAACGACTTTCACGGGACAGCCTTCTGGTATTTTCAGCGGCAGGATTTCAATGCCAGGGATGGGATCAGTGGCATCATTCCGACCGGTGACGCCGATAACTTCGGCGTGTCAGTCGGCGGTCCGGTGTGGGCGCCACATATCTACGACGGCAGGAACAAGACGTTCTTCTACTTCGACTATGAAGGGGTCCGGCTAAGCGCTAACAGTCTGATCGACACTAATACCATTCCCGCATCGTGGTTGGCCGGCAATCTCAGCGGCGCCGGATCGACGGTGGTCGGGCTGAACGGCAGTCCGCTCCCCGGCAATCAGATTCCCATGTCAATGTTTAACCCGACTTCCACCAAGCTGATTCCATCGATTTTTCCCACGGCGACAAACTCCGAAAACGCGCTGACCGTCCCCAATCTGGTGCAAGCGTTTCCGGCGACTTACAATAACGACGGATTCGACGGGCGGCTTGACCAGAACTTCGGCTCGAACCATCGGCTGTGGGGACGTGTCACACAGAGGACTATCGGGTCCATCGGCACGGACGCCGCACTGGGCGCCGGGGGAGCGGGCGACGCATCCTACAACCCGCTGATGGGGCCATTCACACAAGACTCCGATCTTTGGAACGTTGCTGTTGCTTATAACTGGGTCATAAAGCCTACTCTGGTAAACGAACTTCGTTTCGGAGACACACAGGCGAACTTTACCTTCAGCTATCCGGAAGCGTCGCAGGGAAACTCGATCGTCTCGAACGCCGGTATCGAAGGTCTGCCCGGCCCTCCCAAGAACGGATTGGGCGGCGTCCCGGTGTTCTACCTGGGCGACATTCTGGGCGGCCAGACTAATCCTTACGGGCACCCGCGAGTGAACAAGAACGGCACCCTCGAAATCGGCGACAACATCTCATGGGTGCGCGGACGCCACTCGCTGAAGTTCGGCGCCGATTATCGCCGCCTCAATTACCGCGACAACATTACGTTCAACCTTGGCGACGAGTATGGCGACTACTTCTACGCCGGCAACGACCCGCAGGCTTTCACCACCTTCCTGCTGGGCCGAGTCGACGATGCCGTGCAGGCGCAGAACGGACCCGACGGGAAGCCGTTCGGTTACCACTTCGGCGGCTTCGCCCAGGACGAATGGCGCGTCAGTCCGAACTTTACGGTGAATATCGGTCTCCGGTACGAAGTCAACACGCCTTTCAACGACGCCACCCACCAGCTCGGCAATTTCGATCAGAAGATCCCTGGGGGCGCGCTCATCATTCAGAACGAAGAGACGGGCCTGATTAACCCGCAGTGGAGACAGGCGGTGGGGAATACACCCTTCATGACCGCCAGCCAGGTGGGCTGGCCGGATACCCTGCGCCAGACCGATTTAACCAACATTCAGCCCCGCTTCGGTGTCGCCTGGAGTCCCGGAACGGACGGCAAAACTTCCGTGCGCGCCTCCGTTGGCAGATATTCGGTGCCCGTGCTGGGCGCGGTACTTTACTCGCTGCTGGGCGTGGATACCAGTTACTACGCCGATTTCGGCACCACATTCTTTCCAAACGCGTTTCCCACGGGCGCGGGCGCCGCTGCGGCCTATCCCGGCTATCGCCGCGCCAACCAGTTCAATCTGCAAGATCCGACGGTCATTCAGAGCACTGCATCCGTCGATCGCAACATCGGTTGGAATACGGTAATCCGGGGTAGTTTCACGATTTCGCACACCTACGACCTGATATACAGCCCGGATCTCAACCAGGTGTATCCGAATACCACCGGTTACGCCGCGCTCACGGCAACTCCCGCCCTGCGCCAGAAGAATCTGCTGTACCCCAATTTCCGCGAGGTCCTCACTCGCGCCAATGGGCCCAGTGACAAGTACCATGCGGTAACGTTCGAGCTCAACAAGCGCTTCTCCAACGGCCTGACCTTTACCAACAACTACACCTGGGCGAAGAATATCACCAACGCGCTGGGAGCGGTGCCGTCAAGCGCCATTCCGGTCGGCGGCCAGGGCGACAACGGCGACAACGTGGCGAACTATTTCAATATCGCCTCCGACGAGGGAAATGCATTTTACAATCCCACACAGCGGTTCGTGAGTACCTTCTTTTACGATCTGCCTTTCGGCCGCGGCCAGAAGCTGGCGGGCAGTGTGAGCCGGGCCGCCAACCTGGTGGTGGGCGGGTGGCGCGTGACCGGCATCACGGCGGCGCAGACCGGATCGTGGCTCACGCCTTATTTCTCCAGCGGGGTTTCCGATCCTTCGGGGACCGCGCCTCAAGATCGGTCAGTCAAACAACAGCGGCCCGATTGCGTTGCCGGACAGAGCGGATACCTGTCGAACCCCACTTCCGCCGACTATTTCAACGTAGGCGCATTCACCATTCCGGCCAGCAACATCGGCCGTTTCGGCAACTGCGGCTCCGGCATCCTTGAAGGCCCGGGCACGGTATCCTTCTCGGCCACCATGGGGAAGACTTTCTCCCTGACGGATCGAATCGGTTTGCGCTATGAAGCGCAGTTCGCGAACCTCTTCAACATCCTCAACCTGGCTAATCCGAATATGAATGTGGGAAGTTCTTTCGGGCTGGTCACGCAGAGCCAGGGCGTGGGACAAGGCGGCCCGCGAACGATCCAGATGATGCTGCGTCTGTTGTTCTGAATGGTGGCGGAAGCCGGGAGACGGGGCCCGGCTTCCGCATTACCATGGAATGCGATGAGCGAAAAACTTCTCTTCACTCCGGGACCCCTTTCCACCAGCCCAGCAGTCAAGCAGGCGATGCAGCGCGATCTCGGCTCGCGCGATGCGGAGTTCATCGCGGCCGTGCGCGAGATCCGCTGCGGGCTGGTTTCGCTCGCCGGTCCGGGTGGCGAGGATTACGAGGCCGTGCTCATACAGGGTTCAGGAACGTTCGCCATCGAATCGGTAATCGGTTCGGCCGTGCCGCGCGGCGGACGGCTTCTGGTGGCCGTCAACGGCGCCTACGGGCGGCGCATGGTGCAGATCGCCGAACGCCTTGGCATCGCAACCGAGGAGCTGTTGTTCGCGGAGGACGAACCCGTGGATGCGAGGCGCGTGGATGAGGCGCTCCATTCCGGCGTCCCCTTCACGCACGCCGCCGTGGTCCATTGCGAGACCACCACCGGCATTTTGAACCCTATCGAGCCGATCGGCGAGGCTGTGCACCGCGCCGGCGCGGTTTTCCTGGTGGACGCCATGAGCAGCTTCGGCGGCATCCCGCTCGATGTTGCGGGGTGCCGCATCGATTTTCTGGTCTCTTCGGCCAACAAGTGCATTCAGGGAGTGCCGGGCTTCGGATTCGTTCTCGCCAGGCGCACCAGCCTGCAGGAATGCGAAGGGCTTGCCCGCAGCGTCAGCCTCGATCTTTTTGCGCAATGGCGAGGGCTGGAGACCGACGGCCAGTTCCGCTTCACCCCGCCGACTCATGCGATTCTTGCCTTCCGCCGCGCGCTCCAGGAACTGCAGGAAGAGGGCGGCGTGGCCGGACGCTGCGCGCGCTACTCCGCCAATCACGCGGCCCTGATGGACGAAATGGCCGCCATGGGATTTGTCCCCTACCTGCGGCGCGAGCACCAAAGCCCGATCATCACCACCTTTCGCTATCCGGCGAACCCGCGGTTCCACTTCGATGAGTTCTACGCGGCACTTTCGCGCCGTGGCTTCGTCATTTATCCCGGCAAGCTGACGCGTGAGAACTGCTTCCGCATTGGCACCATCGGCGACATTTTTCCCGCGGACATCGGACGGCTGACGGCGGCGATTCGCGAAGTGCTCGCGGAAGCGGGCGTGGAATTGCGGCCTTAGTGAACGTGGGACATGCTTCACCTTGTCCGGGCGAGCGAAGCTCGCCCTGGTGTCGACAAAAAAAACGGGCGCTGAAATCGCGCCCTCCCAACATTCGCTGATTTAGCGCCGGAAGAAGTCCAAACCGGGCAAAACCGGCGTGCCCTCCGCCTGGACGGCTTGCAGAGAGTGGGGATCGAGGCCGAGAATCGCGAGAATCGTCGGCGCCACCTGCATAGTCTCCACGAAGCTGTCGACGGTCCGCGCCTGGAAATCGGGGTTGGATACCAGGAGCATCACGTTGGTGTCGTCGTGAGCAAAGCCGCCGTGCTCGGCTTGCTTTTTTGAGCTTCCGGTGTAAACCACTCCCACATTAGGAGCTACGATGATGTCGGGAGTGCGGGGATCGCCGCCCGCCAGCAGAGCGCAGCAAGGACCATTCACTGTGCGGAAGAACAGTCAATAGTCTTGCCGTCCGCTTGCTCACGCGCGCTGGCTCGGAAGCGCGCTTCTTACGTCAGGCTCCAACCCTTACGGAACGTGGGCCGCAAGTACTTATTGGCTTCGGCGTTGTTGGTAATCCTCATCTTCACCGGATCGTATTCGATCTTGCCTTCCACGCGCAGCGCGATCACCCCGAGCAGCATCCATTCCACAAATGGCGCGGCCACGTTGAAATTCGAGCATGCGGGATCGCCGCCTTTGCAGGCGCGGATCCAGTCGGCGTAATGGCCCGGGGAACGCGTCAGGAATTTCTCCGGGAACTTGTAGTCCTTCATCTTTTCCACCGGGATCAGCCTGGTCTCGGAGCCGTAGGTGCCGGTGGTGATGATTCCCTTATCGCCAATGAAAACGCTGCCATCGGGCTTCGGAATTCGCGGGTTGGGGTCTTCCAAAACTTTCTGGAACGCTTCGTAATTGAAGACGCCTCCGACAAATCCCGTGTCCGCCGGTCTCGGTGGGGCCGCCGCCGGCGTGGATCCCGCGGTTGCGGCTCCTCTTCCCCGTCCACCGCGGCCGCGATTGGCAGTTGGGAGGTCACCCAGATATTCATCCTTGGGCACGCCAGGAAGCTCCGGCGTCTTTTCCAGTCCGTCATACCAGAAGAGCTTGACTGCTGGCATATTGCCGCGCGCCGGGAAGTCGAACCGGATGATCGACTTTTTGGGGAACATGAAATCGCTGGTGCCTTCCTTCTTGATGGCCTCCACGCTCGTCGGCGACCCGAGTTTCAGTGCCATATTGGGAGCGCCCAGGATGTGGCAGGCCATATCGCCCAGCGCGCCGCAGCCGAAATCGTAGAATCCGCGCCAGTTGAACGGCTGGTAGAAATTCCCGTAGTCGTTGGGATAGCCCTCGCCTCCCACCGTGAAGGGACGGGGCGCCGCGCTGCCCAGCCAAAGGTCCCAGTCGAGACCCTCCACCACCGGCGTGGGAGCGGGGATCTTGGTGAGACCCTGCGGCCACAGCGGCCGATCCGTCCAGGCGTGCACTTCCGTGACATTGCCGATTTCACCCGACCAGATCATCTCGGCGCACTGCCTGGTGCCTTCGTTGGAGTATCCCTGGTTGCCCATCTGGGTGGCGACCTTGTACTTGTTGGCCACCTCCATCATCTGGCGCGCTTCCCAGATGGTGCGCACCAGCGGTTTCTGGACATACACATGCTTGCCGCGCTCCATCGCCCAGATGGCGGCGGTGGCATGCATGAAATCCGGGATGGTGACAATCACGGCGTCGACGCTCTTCTCTTTATCGAGCATCTTGCGGAAGTCTTTGTACTTCGTCGCCTTATCGTATTTCTCGAAGCTGTGGGCCGCCGATTTATCGTCCACATCGCAGAGCGCCACGATATTTTCCGACTCGGCGCAGCCGTCGATATCGGAAGACGCCTTGCCGCCCGCGCCAATGGAAGCCACATTGAGCTTCTCGTTGGGGGATTTATAGCCCAGTCTCGGCAAGGATCCGGAACTGCTCCATCCCGCGTTGGGTATCGCTCCCGCCAGCAGGGACCCGAAAAAGAAATAACGCCTCGTGAATGCCATAGCACGACCTCGCGTCCATAATAACGCCAGGCACTCCCGATTGCACAGAATTTCTACGACGCTCAGTGCTTCGGAACGGAAATCAGGATGTTGCGGAACCGCAGGCCGCCGGTGTGGTCTCCCTGGATATAGATCGGCCCCGGTTCGCCTTCGTTGGCATCGAGAGCGCCGCCGGTGATGCCGGGGATTTCTTTGCGGTCGATGGTCAAAGTGCCATCGTGAACGATCGTGACCGTCCGCCCAACCAGCGTGATATCGAAACTTTCCCATGTACCCGGCTTGCGCGGGACGGCGACGGCGGGCGTCAGGAATCCGTAGATGGAGCCGATGCGGCGCTCGGGAGGGTTCTTATCGAGCGGTTCGTATTCGATCTGCGCTTCGTAGCGGCCGCGCAGATAGACGCCGCTGTTGCCGTCATCGGGACAATTGAATTCGATGTGCAGTTTGAAGTCGTCGAATTTGCGCGTGCCGCGGAGATTGGCCCCGTGAGCCTTATTCACCAGGTCCCCATTCTCCACTGTCCAATTATTATGCGCCGGGTCGGTGGGCTCCCATCCCGTGAGGTCCTTGCCGTTGAAAAGCGGTTCGGGATCGCTCCACGCCGCCGGCGGATTGCGGTCGAGCGCCGGGGCTCGCACTCCAGTCAACTGAATGGTGGCGGCGCCGCGTTTCTGCACACCGGTCAACTTGCCGCCGGTGGCGTCGAGTTCCCAACTCATGGCGGGGTTCTTGCCGGTAGCGCGGTCGATATTGAGCGTGAGATGCGATCCTTCGAGCTTGAAATCGGTGATCTTGCGGACATGACCGCCGGTCGGTTGGAACCAGATCTCCGGAGATCCAGCTTTCTCGGTGACGCCCAGCCAGTTGGCTTGTCCCGGAGCGGTATTGAAATCCCATCGGCCGGCGAATGGCGACGCCGGATTTTGAGCGAGGGCAACCGGCAGGCACACGCTGCCCGCCAGTAGAACAGCAACGAAGCGTTTCATACCGCTTAGTGTTACACGGCGTGCGTTTGTGGCGCAGACACTTCTATCTGCAGCACCGGGAGTTGACCTCCTGAGGTCGCTCCCCGCAGTTTCGGTGGGCACGTGAGGCCAGGCTCATCCTGATTCCACAAGATCAGGAGTTCAGAGTCTCCGATCCGGCAGCCTGAAGGCCGCGCCACGTCGCTGCTAAAATAAAATTTAGTCCTCCATGATGCAACTCAACGGGGCGGGAAAGCGCTACGGCCCCAAGATTCTTTTCGAAGGTGTCGATTGGCTGGTCACGCCCAACGAGCGGACCGGACTGGTGGGCGCCAATGGCACCGGGAAATCCTCGCTGCTCAAGGTGCTCGCCGGGATTGAAGGCCTCGATTCGGGCTCCGTCACCATGCAAAAGGGCGTCACCCTCGGATATCTGCCGCAGGACGGCCTGTCGCTATCCGGCCGTACCGTCTTTGCCGAGTGCATGACCGTCTTTTCCGACCTTCGCGACCTGGAAGTCGAGCAGGAACAGCTTACGCATCGCATGGCTGAGCTCGATCCGGCAGGCGCCGAGTATGCGCAGGTGGCGGACCGCTTTCACCAATGCGAAGCCGAGTTCCACGCGCGCGACGGATATACCGTGGAGGCGCAGGTCGGAACCGTGCTATCCGGCCTGGGATTTCCGCAGCGCGAGTGGAAGAAGCGCACCGAAGAGTTTTCCGGCGGCTGGCAAATGCGCATCGCGCTGGCCAAACTGCTGCTCGAAAAGCCCAACCTGCTGCTGCTCGACGAGCCGACCAATCACCTCGACTTGGAAGCGCGCAACTGGCTGGAAGCTTATCTCCACGATTACCCCAACGCCGTCGTGCTGGTGTCGCACGACCGGTATTTTCTCGACGTCACGGTGCGCAAGATCGCCGAGCTGTGGAACAAGGGCATCCACTTCTACACCGGCGGCTTCACACGCTACGAAGAGCAGAAAACCGAGCGGCGCGCGCAGCTCCAGGCCGCCTATCAAAATCAGCGCGACCGCATCGAGCAGCTGGAAGCGTTTATCAATCGATTTCGCTATCAGGCCACCAAGGCCAAGCAGGTGCAGAGCCGCATCAAGGAACTGGAGAAGATCGAGCGCATCGAAATTCCGCCCGAAGAGAAAGCCATCCATTTCCGTTTTCCGCAGCCCAAACCGAGCGGCCGTATTGTGGCGGAATTCAAGGGAGTGGCTAAAGCGTACGGCGATCACACTGTGTTTTCGGGTGTCGACTTCTACATCGAGCGCGGCGACCGGGTAGCGCTGGTAGGGGTCAACGGCGCTGGCAAGTCGACCATGATCAAGATTCTGGCGGGCACGGAAGCGGTGACCGCCGGCGAGTACACCTTGGGGCACAACGCGCAGCCGGATTACTTCGCGCAGGATCAGTATAAGGAGCTCGATCCGCGGGCGCGTATGATCGACGACCTGGCGACGGTGGCGCCGCGTGCGTCGAACACCGAACTACGTAGCATTCTGGGAAGCTTTTTGTTCTCCGAAGACGATGTTTTCAAGCAGATCGGCGTGCTCTCGGGAGGCGAACGGAATCGCTACGCGCTGGCCCGCATGCTGATGCAGCCATCCAACTTCCTGCTGCTCGACGAGCCTACCAACCACCTGGACATGCGCGCCAAAGACGTGCTGCTCACGGCCATCGAGGAATTCAACGGCACCTTGGTCTTCGTCTCGCACGACCGCTATTTCATCGACAAGCTGGCCACCCGCGTCTTCGAAGTGGAAGCAGGCCGGGTGCACATTTATCCCGGCAATTACGAGGATTATCTCTGGCGGAAAGGCGGCGGACCGGAGACACTGGCCACCACACTGCCGGAGCACGAACCTTCCGAGCGGAATGGAACGGCGGCGCCCAGCGAGCCGAAAGCGCCGGAGAAACGCGTCAATCCCATCAAGTTACGGCAGATGCAGGATCGGCGCGCGGCTCTGGAAGCGGAGGTTGGCAAGGCTGAGACGGAAATCGCGGAACTGGAAGCCTCTCTCGCAAACTTCGTCAGCGTGGAGGAGACAGTTCGTTTGAACGATCTCCTGACGGCCCGTCGCGCGGCCCTGGAAAAAATGGTGGCGGACTGGGAAGCCGTAGTTCAGTCGATTGAAGCCAATGCCTAAGCAGCTTTCAGCCCCACCACTGCAACCAGTTCGTTGAGGTGCTGCCGGGTCGTTTCCACCTGGGCGATCATCGCCTCGGCATTCTCAGCGGTCTGTTGTGCGTTAGATGCGTTATTCTGCGTCACTGCCTCGATGCGCGCAATTGCCTGCCCGATATGTTCCACGCCGCGCGCCTGCTCCACGCTGCTGGAGGCGATCTGGCTGACCACCTGCCCGCTGTTGGCAATGGTAGCCGACACCTCACTAAAGGCGCGATGCGCCTCCGCCACCAGTTTTACTCCCTGGCCAACATCGGCGATGGTTGTCTCCACCATCTCCGCGCTGCGGCGCGCCGCATCGGCGGCCCTTTGGGCCAAGGAGCGGACTTCATCGGCCACCACGCTGAACCCGGCGCCCGCTTCGCCGGCGCGCGCGGCTTCGACCGCAGCGTTCAAGGCCAGAATGTTGGTGTGAAAGGCGATCTCGTCGATGCTCTTCAGCACCCCTGCCACCTGGGCGCTCGATCTGGAGATCGCGTCCATAGATTTCGTCAGGTTATTCATGGATTCCGCCGCGCGGTCCACCGTCTGCCGGGCGGTCCTCATCAGGGTATCGGCTTCGGTCGCCCGGCTGGCGTTCTGCCGGCTGGTAGCGGAAATCTCCTCGAGCGAGGCCGAAGTCTCTTCGACGCAGGCAGCCTGCTCCTGCGCATCGCGCGCGACCCCTTTTCCCGATTCCGCCATGCGATCGGAGGTACTGGCCGAGGCGTTGGCGGCTTTCTGCACGCCGTGTATCACACGCACAATGGGACCGGTGATGGCCTTCCGTATGGTAAGGTTCACGATCACCGCCGCTACCACGATGGTGACCAGGAAGACCGCCAGTTCCAGCCAGCGCGCATGGGCGGAGCTCTGCTGGAGCGCGCCGAGTTGCTGACGCAGATCACTCGAACAGCTGTCTTTCAGGCCCTGAAGACTCGTCTTCAAGGAGTCGCTGGCGGACGCCAGATCGCGCATGCGGGCTTGCATCTCCGGAGTCATTGCAGTGGGATTCTTCAAAAGCGTGCCATACGTCGCGATGGCGTCGGCAAGATATTGCTGGATAACTCCCGCCAGTTTCTCCGCTTCTTCAGCCCGCGCTTTCGACAGACCGGCAATACCGGCGATTGACCGCAGGCTGTTCGCCACATCGCGTCCGTCCTCGGCGGCGCGATCCAGGCCCGAACCATCCTGCACCACCACCGCATCCCCCAGGCCTTTGACAACCTTCTGGAAGGCAGCCTCGGCGTGCTGACTGGACTGCGCCGCCGGAAAAAGCGCTTCCGCAGTAGCTCGCAGGGTATTCTCGGTGCCGCGGCTCTGGATCTGTCCCAGAGCCGTAGCCACCACGAAACCGGCGACGAAGACACCGATGCTCAACCAGATTTTTGCGGTTATGTTGAGGCGGTTCATCCGATCTCCTATTTGACGTCCAGGGTCTTCACCCCGGATGTATCGGCGCCGGCGCTGACGTAACCGATGGCGCCCTTGGTCTTGGCGACATAGGCCACCATATCGGCGTCGGAAGCGGTGGTTTTCGGCATGGAGGCCTTGCCGGTGAAGACCAGACTGCGATAGTAGGTCGCGAGGGCCGAATCGGTTTTTCCGACGAACGCCTTGAGGAAGGCTTCGTGAGTGGGGCCGTCCTTTTCGAGCACGGGCTCGACGTGAGAGCCGTCGCTGAGCGAGGTCTTGGTCGCCAGGAAGACGCCTTTGAGTTCGTCAGCGGACACCGACGATGCACCTACGCTCGCGTTGGCGATCACCTTGATATCACCGGCAAAGGCGCTCACCGCGGAACAAATCGCCAGTAGCGCAAATAATAAAGAGTTGGGTTTCTTCAACATTGGTTTTCTCCTGATTGCAAATCGCTGCGGGCTAGAAAAAGAAGGCTGTCCGTACCACGAGCAGGGGAGTCTGATCCAGCAGCCCGTTGGGATTACTGGCGGTGTAGAATCCCCAGGGATAAGTGGTATGACCGTAGCCGTTCATGAAGTGGCCCTCCACCTTCACGTTCCAGTACCTGGCCAGGTCGACACGAACCGCTAATACCTTGTCGATAATATGCGCGTTCGGATAGTAAACCTGGTTCAGCGTGGTGTACTCGAAAAGATGCGAGTAGTAGGAGCCCACTTCGAGCCGGGAATTGATCCGGTAGGTTGCCGCCGTGTACCAACTGCGCCCGTCGAGAGAAGCTTCAGCCCCGCCGCTGAACACCGTATGGTCCCTCCATTGCCGGCGGTACTCGCTGTCCAGCTGGAATTTTCCGCGGGTGTATTGTCCATAGAATTGCTGGGTGTAGTCTTTCCGGTATTTCTCCCAGTAAACGCCTTCTCCATTGGCGTTCAGGAACCGGCATGCCGGGCTATCCGAGCACATTCCGCTGCCTCTAGGGTACTGGCGCATGTAGGCGGCGCCGGCCACGAGGCCGTTGATAGGCGTATTCCAGCGAAGATCGCCACCCGCGATCAAACCGCTGTATTTGGTCATGTCGATACCGGCCGCTTTCAGGCTGTAGATGTAGCCACTGTTCGCGCTATCGGAAGCATTGCCGGCAAAGGCCGTATAGGAGAGGCTTCCAAGCTGCTTCAGCCGCACGCTGCCATACAGATCGCCACCGGTGTGGGCGATGGATTCGTCCCGTTTGTCAATGGCATAGATAGATTGCGGAAGCAGGGCAAAAGTTTGCAGGAACGTCATGTCCTGGGTGTCCGTGTAGAGTCCGAACACGGTCTTGACCTTCCCGGCACGAATTCCGAACCAATCCTTAAACTTATAGTCGGCTACAGCCCAATCCAGTTCCGGCTGCCATTTGCCCAGCTGGCCGACATTGAACAGGTACATCTGTGCTCCGACGCGGAAATTGTCCGTAAGTTTAGTGGAAACGTTCAATCCTGCGTCGGTAGGCCCGAAGTAGCCATTGGTGGTATCCGCACTCAGGTAATTGTTGTTACCCGAGTACATAAACCCTTGGCTGGCAAAGCCATGTACCTGGACGTCCCGTCCGTCGACGGTGAAGTCAAACTGAGCGTGCAACGCCACCGGGGCCGTCCACAAAACTGCCGTCCAAAAAACCGTTCTTGCCCTGAAATGCACTTTAGTCCTCCCGTGTGTTTTGCGGGGCGCCGCCTCGCCCGCGGTTGCCCCGAAAACAACCTCATCGGCGGTTTTCGCGCTGACAATAGGCGTGGGAAGAAATGGGACTAAAGTGCCGATTTCGGCAGAAGGAGAGAGCTGGGGTTAAGACGGACGGGATTGGGGGGGGTACCCTATTCCTGCGCGGGCATCTGCTGTTCGATTTCGCGCCAGGCGCTGATCTTGAGACGACGGCACACCCAACACAACGGCTCGGTGGCGGCGATGGCGGTTTCGGCGCCGCAGACCGAGCACTTGACGGCTTTGGTGAGACGGTCGGGCGAAATAGCGCGCTTCGCCTGCTCGAGAATCTCGGCCGGGACTACCGGTTCGGATTTAGGCTGTGCCTTTCGTCTCATTCCACTCCAAGTGCTACTTTCACTATGGCAGATGTCCCACCCGGAAACAAGCGCGCTTCAGTCCCGCTTTACGCCGCTTCGGGAATCTGCACCACCGCCGCAACATCGAGAGCCGAACCGCATCGCGGACACTTCTGACCGCTCATCACTCGCGGATATTTCCCGTGCAAATCGATTTCAGCCGGAACCGTGTGGGTGCAAATGGGACAGTGGGCCAGTCCCTGAGTGTGACTTTCAGCAAATTTTTTCATGTGCTCGTCCCCTTTCATCTCATCGGACGCAAATTCCTGAGCAAGGGTTGTACCAAATTCGTAAATATTGTTAAAGGCCCGGTTGAAAAGAGGACGGCTGCCGGGATGCTACGCTGGAAGCCATGACCCAAACCCCGGCTACCAAGATCCAGCTGATCAACACACCCGAGTATCGCGAAAACTACGCCAATAGTGTGCAGGTGCGAGTGAACCTCTGGGATTTCTTTCTGATGTTCGGCCGGGTGAATCAAACCGCGCCCGACAGCGTGGCAATCCACAATTTCCAGGGTGTTTATGTGAGCCCGCAGCAAGCCAAGGCGCTGCTGAACGTGCTGCGGGAAAATGTGAACCAGTACGAAGCTGCGTTTGGAGAGATCCGGCTGGAGCCGCAAGCCGGTACTTCGATCGTGCAGTGAAGAGGCCTTCCCCGGCCTTTCCGCTAAGAAGGCAAGCTCGAAGCTCGCTTGGAGGAGGAGTTACTGGCGGAAATCCGAGAGCCGGCGTCGCCCGTTCGACACAAGTACTCCAACAACAGAATCATTTTATGCTCCCGGTCGGGGGACCCACTGCCGGCGCACGCCTGCTGATAGCGGGCGATCCGTTCGGCCCACTGTGCCCGCGAAGGGCAGGATTGACCCGCCGGATCCAGAACACAGGTGCCGAGGAATTCGGCGATGAACTGCAGCTCGTCGGCGGACAAGCCCTCGACAAAACGGCGGGCCCGGGATTTATGAGGACTATCGGCACACGAAACCAGAGCGGCTACCAGAGTACTTCGCAAGGCAGAACTCCTGTCGGTGAGAAATCATACTCATTATCAGCCGGTATTATGTCGAAAACCGCAACTCTTCGCAAGGGCCTGGCCGAGGACGCTAACCGGAGTTATTGTAACCGGTGAGCGCGATAAGGCCGTCTAATTGGTTGTCGGCGGTCGGTCGGAGGCCGCCTCCGCGTCTGAGAAAAGTCCCTAAACTATGAAACTACCCTCCATTTTTGTCTCCGCGCTGATCGGCGCAGCCGCGACGGTTTCCTTTGCGCAACCCAATCGAATTGCGTCCAAGATCGATAACTCCCAGACGTTCGTCCTGCCGGGCCGCGTCCATCCTTATGCCACCGCCGCTAACGACGCAGGTGAGGTGGACAGCACTTTCCCCCTTCCGGCGATGACCATGACGCTGCAACCGACGCCGTCGCAGCAAGCCAACTTGCAGCAATTGCTCGCGGACCAGCAGAATCCGGCATCCCCCAGCTACCGTCAATGGTTAACACCGGAGCAGTATGCCGATCGCTTCGGCGTGAGCGCAAGCGACGCGGCGCAGATCGCCAGCTGGCTTCAGGGGCAAGGCTTCACAGTCGACACGGTTTCCCGCAGCCGCACCTTTCTTACTTTTCACGGCACCGCCGGTCAGGTGCAAAACGCCTTCGGCACCACCATCCACCATTACAAGGTGAACGGCGTGATGCACTACGCCAACTCCACCGGCCTCACCATTCCCAAGGCTCTTTCTCCGCTGGTTTCCAGCATTCGCGGGTTGACCGATTTTCGCCCCAAACCGCAATTCGTGAAAGCCAAACCCAAATGGACGTTAGGCCCGGGCAACTACCAATTGGCGCCGGACGATTTCGCCGCCATTTACGACATCGCGCCGATGTACTCCGCGGGCATCACCGGCGCCGGGATCAAGATCGCCATCATGGGGCAATCGGTGATCCGAACCAGCGACATTACGAATTTCTGGAATACCTTCGGAATCAAGGCCGTGCTTACGCAGTTCGAAGCCAACCACGAAAATCCGGGCATCTCGCCGGGCGACATTGACGAATCCGCACTCGACCTCGAATGGGCCGGCGCGGTAGCGCGTGACGCCAATATCGTCTTCGTGTATTCATACAGCGTTTGGGACTCCGCCACGTATGCCGTGGACAACGTCGTCGCTCCCATCATCAGTATGAGCTACGGCGATTGCGAGATGTACGATCTGGTAGACCTGCCGAGCTTCCGCCAGCTGGTGCAGCAGGCGAATTCGGAAGGAATCACCTGGTTTGCGGCAGCCGGCGATAACGGCGCGACGGACTGCGATGCCGGTGTCAACGTGGCGGAAAACGGACTGGCGGTCGACGAACCGGGTTCCATTCCCGAAGTGACATCCATGGGCGGTACCGCGGTGAGCGATTCGCCTGCCTACTGGAACAACAGCAATTCCTCCACTAGCCAGTCGGCGAAAGGGTATATCCCGGAAATCGCCTGGAACGAGACCGCAGAAGCGGTGCCCGCCGGCTTAGGTATCCTGGGCACCGGCGGCGGCGCCAGCTCATATTTCCCGCAGCCTTCGTGGCAGACCAGCGCCGGCGTGCCCAAAGACGGATGGCGCCACGTGCCGGATATCTCTTTCAACGCCAGCGTGTTCGACGTTCCCTATTACATTCTCTGCAATGCCTGCTCGGATATACAGGGCGCAGGGAGTGTGGGCGGCACTTCCGCCGCAACACCCACTATGGCCGGGGTAGTGGCGCTACTGAATCAGTATCTGAAAACCAATGGACTGGGAAACATCAATCCAACACTCTACAACTTGTTTAAGACGGCTCCCAGTGCGTTTCACAATAACATCACGGGCAACAACATTGAGCCCTGCGCCTTCGGTTCGCCGGGCTGTGTGAACGGCCAGGAGGGCGACACGATTACCGGGTCCGGTTACAGCTCGGTTGTCGGCTTCGGTTCGGTGGACGTGACGAAGCTGATCCAAAACTGGAGCAGCGCGGCGCTGACCGGACCGACGGTGGTGGCTTCTCTCGACCAGAACCCGGTGTACCAGGGCAATTCCGAGACCTGCGGGAGTGCCAGCACGTGGAATTTTCAGGTCACGCTGACCGAAGAGGCCGGCTTCGCGACATCGGTAAGCGGATTCACAATCAACGGCGTCGATTATTCGTCGCAGATCGGTTCCATATTCGGCACTTCGACCATCGGGGCCCGGCAGTCCATCTCCGGCTGCATGGCGCTGAGTTCGGTGAACGCCCCGACTTATGAAGCATTCAATTTTTCGGGCCCGAACTGGTCGACAGCCATCAATATGTCGTTTCAGGGCCCGCAGGCGCAGCTCGCGGTTGGCGGCGCGAGCAATGCGGCAAGCTACGCGCAGGCGTACGCTCCCGGCATGATTATGGCGGTATTCGGCACCGGGCTGGGCACGCTTTCGCAAGCCGCGGCGACCATCCCGCTGCCCGAAATGATGGGCGGATTCGAAGCCGTTATGTGCCCGGTAAATTGCAACACCGCAAGCACATCCTGGCTGGTTCCCCTGTACTATGTCGGCCCCAATCAGGTCAACATACAGATTCCGTATGAAGCCTCGGGAGCAGTGGATCTGAATCTGGGGAACCCTTATCAGAATATCGACTATTTCTTCACGGTGTCCCCGATCGCCCCGGGTATCTTCACCTTCCTCGACGGCACCAACGACACCAACCCGAACCGGACCGCCAGTCCGGGACAAACGAGCTTCCTCTTCATCACTGGCGAGGGGGCGGTGACACCGTCCCTGGCGGACGGTACGTCACCGGCGGCGGGAACGCCTCTGGCGCAATTGCCGAGGCCAACGGAGGCCGTCACGGTGACGGTGGGCGGGATTGCCTCCCCACAGATCACGTTCGTCGGAATTCCCAGCGGATTGGTAGGCGTGACGCAGATCAATTTCGTGGTTCCGTCGAATGTTCCAACGGGCCGCCAGCCGGTTGTGGTGACGGTCGGAACGGTATCGACGCCGGCGGCGTACATCACGATTCAGTAAGGGGAATGGCAAGGGCGGACATGCAGGCCCGCCCTTGCCTACAACTCCAGGTGGCCGGAACCTTGCCCGCGAAAGCGTGGTTGGTCGTCGGCCTTGCGGAGATCCAGCACTAACTTCTGGACCAATGTCTCGATGCGGTCGCGGATCTTGCAATGGTCTTCGTAGTTCAGGTAGACCGGATCCTCGACATCCCATTCGATGATTCTCGCGCCGGGAACCTCGTCGGGGAGAATCTCCGAGCCGCTCATATTTACCACCAGATCGAATTGCGCACGCCCTAAGTTCCGGATCGCTTTGGGAAAATGATCGCGCAGATCGATGCCCTTTTCGGACATGGCGCTTCGGGTGTCGCGAGCCACGCTCATGGCGGGCGACAGGCCAGCGCTGGCGGCGATCATCACATCGCCCCCGTAGGTGCGGGCAAATCCCTCCGCCATCTGGCTGCGGCAGGCGTTGCCGATGCACACAAACAGAACCCGCTTCACAGCTTCTCCAGAAACAGCGCGTGCACCCGCGGATCGGAGGTCAGCTCGGGGTGAAACGTGGCCGCCAGATGGCGGCCTTCTTCGACCAATACGGGGTCGCCGTGATAGCGGATGAGCACGTGCGCGGATGGCCCTACGCGGCGGATGATGGGGGCGCGGATGAAGACCGCTTCCAGCTTCCCGGGAGCGGTGCGCCGCTCGAACTCCGGCTCGCCTTCGATTTCGGTGACGCGACTGTCGATCTGCCGGCCATAGGCGTTCCGCTCGACGCCGATATCCATCAACCGAAAGCTCGGCTGCGGCGGGTTCGATACCTCATCGGCCATCAGGATGGCGCCGGCGCAGGTGCCGAACACAGGCTTCTTGGCGCCGAACTCGCGCAGCGCGTCGAACAGGCCGGGCTCGTACCCCATCAGTTTGAGCATAGTGGTGCTTTCGCCGCCGGGAATCACCAGCCCGTCGAGCGACGCGAACTGCGCCGGCTCGCGCACGAAGACCGGTTCGGCGCCGGTGCGCTGGAGGGCCGCGCCGTGCGCCGCGAAATCCCCTTGCAGGGATAGCACTCCGACCCTTTTCATTACCAGCCCCGTGTCTGCATCAGTTCCGATTCGGGCATTTTGGAAACGTCGAGACCGGGCATGGCTTCGCCGAGAGAGCGGCTGGCTTCGAGCAGCGCCTCCGGATTATTGAAGTTCTTGGCGGCTTTCACGATGGCGTTGGCGCGCGCCGACGGATCGGACGATTTGAAAATGCCCGAGCCCACGAATACCGCTTCGGCGCCGAGTTGCATGACCAGCGCGGCGTCGGCGGGCGTGGCGATGCCGCCGGCGGAGAAATTGGGCGTGGGCAGCTTGCCGTGGGCCGCCACCCACTCGACCAGTTCCAGCGGCGCCTGCAGATTCTTCGCCTGGTGCACCAGCTCCTCTTTGCCGAGCACCGTGAGCTGCTTCATCTCCTTCACAATGGTGCGGATGTGGCGCACCGCTTCGACGATGTTGCCGGAACCGGCTTCGCCCTTGGTGCGGATCATGGCCGCGCCTTCGGCGATGCGCCGCAGCGCCTCGCCCAGATTGCGCGCGCCGCAAACGAACGGCACTTTGAAATCGACCTTGTCGATGTGGTTCTCTTCGTCGGCGGGGGTGAGGACTACGCTCTCGTCGATGTAATCGACGCCCAACGACTCCAGAATGCGCGCCTCCATGAAGTGGCCTATGCGCGCCTTGGCCATCACCGGAATGGTGACGGCATGCATGATGGCCTCGATGATGGCGATGTTGGCCATGCGGGCCACGCCGCCATCCTTGCGGATGTCCGACGGGACCCGTTCCAGAGCCATGACAGCCGACGCGCCGGAGTCTTCCGCTATCTTGGCCTGCTCGACATTGGTGACGTCCATGATGACGCCGCCTTTCAACATCTCCGCCAGACCGACCTTTACGCGAAACTGCTCACTCGAAAACTGAAACATAAAACCTCCTGGCAATCTTATTTGGACGCCTATGAACGCCGATGAACCAGGGTTCTTTCTATCGGCGTTCATCTGCGTTCCATCGACGGCTAAAACTCTCTTATACAAGAGCCGACGACGGCTCTACATTCCGCGAAACGTTCGCGAGTTCCTCCGCCACGATTCTTCCCAAAACAGCGAGGCCGTTGCGGATCTGCTCCGGTTCCAACCCCGCAAAACTGAGGCGCAATGCGCTTACATCCAGGCGCGAGACGGCAAAGTAACGTCCCGGGAGATAAGCCACGCCTTCTTTTTGCGCGCGCGGCAGCAGTTCTCCGGCGTCCAGCGGTTCGGGCAAACGAACCCACAGGTTCATGCCGCCCTGCGGCTGGGTCCAACGCGTACCGGCGGGCAAATAGCGGCGGCAGGAATCGAGTGTGGCGGCGAGGCGCGCGGCCCCCGCATGCCGGATATGCGCACGATGCGCTTCCAGGCGGCCCGACTGCGCGAAATCCAAAAGCACTGCCTGGGAAAGCTGGTCGGTATGCAGATCGGCCGATTCCTTGGCCTGGCGCAGGCGGTCGAGCAGGGGTTTCGGCCCCACCACCCAGCCCACGCGCAGTCCGGGGAAGCTTACCTTAGAGAAACTGCGCAACAGTACGGTGCCGCCGTGCTCGTCCAACTGCTTCAGGGCCGGCAATGGCTCGCCTTGATAGCGCAATTCACCGTAGGCGTCGTTCTCCACCACTGGGACGCCGGCGGCGCGGGCCGCCTCGAGCAGCGCGCGCCGGGCCGGCAGCGAGAGAGTCGCGCCTGTGGGATTCTGAAAATTCGAGGTTACCACCAGGAATCGCGGTCGTTCGCGCTCCAGCACTCGCTCCAGGTGCGCGGTATCCATGCCATCGGCCCCCACAGGAATGCCGATCAGTTGTACGCCGAGGCCGGTGAGCAGGTTTTTGAGGCCAGGGTAGACCGGATCCTCCACAGCCACGGTGTCTCCGGGGCGGAGCAGCACGCGGCCGATCAGGTCGAGCGCCTGCTGGCAGCCGTTGGTAATTAGCAGGTCGTCGCCGGGGCGGGCGAGAGACTGGCGGCGGGCCTCGTTCATCAGGTGCCGCCGCAGCGGTTCGTACCCGCTGGGAGAGCCGAGCTGCAGAATCGAACCCAAATCGGGGCGGGATAGCACGGCCTGGCAACTGGCGCGGAAGTCGTCCAACGGGAAGAGCTCGCGTGACGGCCGGGACATCAGGAAACTGGCGATTTCGTTGGCGAAGGGGCCGGCCGGTCCGGCGGGCGCGGCATCGGCGCGGTCGAGGAGCGAGTCCCAGTCGACTCCGCCAGCCGACGCTTCCGCTCCGGCGGTAACGAAACTACCGCGTCCCACCTGGCCGGCGATCAGGCCGTCGGTCTCCAGGGCGTCATAGGCAGCGGAAACGGTGGTACGGTTCAGTCCAAGCAGGCCAGCCAGTTCGCGGGTGGCTGGCAGACGCTCGCCGCGAACCAGCTCGCCGGAACGAATCCGAAGCGCAATATGCTCGTATAGTTGCCGGTACAGAGGTACTTCGGACTCATGGCTGAGGTTCGGAGTGAAGTCCGCCGACTGGCCGTTGCGCATCATCCATACCATACCATATTGGACTGGCGGCTAGGCGTCTTCTTCTTCCTCTGGCGGTTCGAAGCCGTCCAGAAGCTCGGGGTCCTTGGCGAACCGCTTGAGCACTTTCAGGATTTCGCCGCTGCGGAAGCCTGCCCGCACTAATCGCCGATAAGCTGCCCCCAAATCGTTCCGATCGGCGAAGAGACCCTCGCGGGGGGCCGCGCGATATTTGCGCCGCACCCACTCCTCGATCAAAGCGACCTCGTCCACATCGCGGTACACTTTCTCGACGGTGTCCTCGGCCAACGCGGGAGCGACGCGATGCTGCCGCAGATCGCGAACGACACGGGTGCGGCCGAATTTCTCGCCGGAGAGGCGGGATGCCGCGTAGCTTTCGGCATAGCGCTGGTCATCCAGGTAGCCGCTCTGTTTGAGGCGGGACAGAACGTCTTCCACATCTTCGACGCGTTGGGCGCGGCGGCGTAATTTTTCGCGCAGTTCGCCGGTCGAGTGGGCGCGCCCGGACAGCGCTTTGAGTGCGTAGTCCCACAGTGATGCGGCATCGAGGGGGCGCGGCCGGCGTTCTTTCATACTCATGCGGAGTATACTGTAATTGGGTCGTACGGGTTCTACTTCTTTCTGATTTTCGAGTCGTTCCTTTTGGAGGCACATATGGACAAAAACGGACTTTCCAGCTTCTTGCTCGGACTCGGCGTGGGTGTCGGCATCGGAATGCTGTTCGCGCCCAAATCCGGCCAGGAAACCCGCGAGATTATCAAGAACAAAGCCGGCGAGGGTACCGATTACCTGAAGCAGCGCGCCAGTGAAGGCACCGATTACGTGAAACAGCGCAGCGCCGACCTTAAACAAACCGCCAATGAGTGGGTCGACAAAGGCAAGGAAGCTCTGGGGCGCCAGCGGGACACCATCGCCGACGCAGTCGAAGCCGGACGCCAGGCCTATCGCGACACGGTGAACGCAACCCAGCAACCGTAGGAGTCTGTTATGTCTGACGATGTCTTTCGACTGGTAATCACGGCCGCCGTCGGGTTGGCTTGCATCGCTTTCCTGGTGCAGGCCTTCGTGGCGATCGCATTCTACAAATCGGTTCGAAAGATGCAGGATAAGGTGGAGCAGATCGGCGAGAAGGTCGAGATACTAGCCACCAAGATCGAGCCGGTAATAGAGAAAGTGGGGCCGGTACTCGATAGGGCAGGGCCAGTGATACAGCGCATCGGTCCGCTCATGGATCAGGTCACCGAAAGCCTGGAGCGTATGAAGCCGGTGATCGACCGGACGGTCGAGGTTATTGGCAAGATCGGCGCGGTGGCGGATGAGGCGAGACCAGTCATGGATAGCGCCCGGCAGGTGGTGGCCAACGCCGGCCGAATCGTGGCGGAGGCTCGCCCGCAGATCAACCAATTCTCCGAGGAAGCCGTGGGCGCGGCGCGCTCCACACGCGAGCAAGTGGAGCGTATCGGCGATCTTCTGCACGATGCCAGCAACCGGGCCCATGCCCGGTTGGAGCAGATCGATACTTCCCTGGAGCATACGGTTGGACAGGTGGGACAGGTTGGCGACGCCGTGAAACGAGCCGTGCTGCGGCCGGTGCGGGAGGCCAACGGCGTGGCTGCCGGCATATCGGCGGCGGTTTCGACGCTCGTGCACCCACGGAAGTCGTCTCCCGATTCGGTGACGCAGGACGAAGAAATGTTCATCTGAGGCGAAGATAATATTCACCGCAGAGACGCGGAGACGCTGAGAAGAAAGTCAAAGTCAAAACCGGAGGGCGCTGAGGCCGCGGAGGCGCAGGGTTCCCGGGTCTGAGGGTCAAGCGGAA
>Ga0181528_10000294_pt1 | contig 40834 bp, 28 predicted proteins | sample PEATcosm2014_Bin_47_FD_119742 | JGI IMG/M metagenome (GOLD analysis project Ga0181528, IMG submission 119742) | Peatland microbial communities from MTU Mesocosm Facility, Houghton, MI, USA - PEATcosm2014_Bin10_10_metaG | ecosystem: Environmental > Terrestrial > Soil > Wetlands > Peat | place...
AACGTTGCGGGGAACGATGGTAAACGCAGCGGCGGCGCCGGCGGCGTTTCCGAGAAAACTGCGGCGGTTCAGGTCTGAGGACATGAGAGATCTCCTGCGCGGTCGAATCAACAATACTCTACAGCGGAGCGAGGCGGGCTGGGAAGCCGCAACTCCTGGGAGCGCAGCACGCCCGATCGCCATTTTTAGCGCAGCGACGCGTCGATGCGGATGCGCCACTTGCCGGCTTCGGCAATCGTCGCAGCCGCGTCGATGGTCATGGGCGCGCGATCGCGGATTGTGAAGTGGCCCTCAATCACGACGTCGCGAACGTCGCTCGCTTTGAGTGAATAGACCAGCATCGAATACGGATCGTGCGCGGGAACGGCGTGCGGCGCCGTGGTGTCCACGGTGATGAAGTCGGCACGCTTGCCCGGTTCCAGCGAGCCGATCGAGCCATCCATGCCGATGGATTTCGCTCCGAGAATCGTAGCCATTTCGAAGACCTTCGCCGCGGGCAAAGCCTGCGGATCGAGGCTGGTTACCTTGGCCAGTTTCGCGGCCAGATCCATCTCTTCCATCAGGTCGAAATCGTTGTTCGAGCCTGCCGGCCCGTCCGTTCCCAGGCCGACTGACAAACCGGCGGCGAGCATCGCGGTGACAGGCGCCGCGCCGCTCGCGAGCTTCATGTTGCTCGATGGGCAGTGCGCCACGCCGACGTGCAACGGCGCAATCGCGGCGATGTCCTCACTCGTAAGCCAGACACCATGGGCGAAGATCGTGCGCCTGGCGATCGCGCCGATCGAGGCCAGATAACGCGCGGGCGTCAAGCCGTTCTTCGCGACCGAATCGTCGTTCTCCTTTTTTGTTTCAGAGACGTGGATGATCAGAGGAACGCCATACTTGTCCGCGAGCGCGCGGGCGGCCTTCAGCGTCTCGGGCGAGTTCGTGTAGAGCGCATGCGGCGCGACCGCGGGCGTAATCAACTCGTCGCCCTTGAACGATTGAATGAAGCGTTCCGTAAAGGCGAGCGCACGTTCCGGCGTCTCATTGTCAGGCGCGGGGAAGCCGATGATCGTCTCGCCGAGCACCGCGCGCATCCCGGCATCGCGCGTGACTTCGGCAACATGGTCCTCAAAGTAATACATGTCGACGTAGGTGGTCGTGCCGCCGAGCATCATTTCGAGAACGGCCAGGCGCGTGCCTGCGCGGACGAACTCCGAGGTAACGTTCTTTTTCTCCGCCGGGAAGATGTAATTGGTCAGCCAGTCCTGCAGCTTCTTGTCGTCGGCGATACCGCGCAGCAGGCTCATCGCAGCATGCGCGTGCGTGTTGATCAGGCCCGGCGTGAGGATGGCGTCCGGGCGGTCGAGGCGCTGCTTCGGCGTGTAGAGGAAGTCGAGTCGCGTGCGCGGGCCGACCGCGACGATGCGTCCGTCCTTCACGGCGATCGCGGCATTGCGAATGACTTCGCGTTGCGCGTTCATGGTGACCACCGTGCCCGCCGAGACCATCAGGTCCACCGGCTCCGCGGCGAAGAGGGGCAGCAGGCCGGCGGCCAGCAGGAACAGCATGAGCAGGAACCGCACAGACGTTGCGGGCGCCTTCCGCCGAGCAGTTTTCGGTGAGGTTGTGTCAGGCGAGTGAGTCTGCATCAAAGGGGTCCGGGAAAAGGTCGCGCAACTGAAACGTGCGGGTATCGCCCTGGGCATTGCCGAGGAGGATCTCGATGTCTCCGCAAAGGTCCCAAAGAACCTGGCGGCACGCACCGCAAGGCGGCGTGATGCGCGCGGCATCCGTGGCGATGGCGATGCGCCGGAACTTGCGCGCTCCGGCTGCGATGGCGGCAAAGGCCGCGGTGCGTTCGGCGCAGCAGGTGAGGCCGTAGCTGGACGACTCGATGTTGCAGCCGCCGAAAATCCGCCCGTCTTCGCACTCGATCGCGGCGCCTACCAGGAACCCTGAATACGGCGCATGGGCATGCTGGCGCGCCGCGAATGCGATTTCGAGAAGGGAGTCCATCCAGGGACTATTGTCCTCCGAATTGAGACCTTCCTGCGCGAAACGAAGGATTGTTGCGCGCGTGCCTGCCTCCTGTGCTGTACTATGCGATGACGCAGGGCCGATGAGACAACGTGCAACTGAATTGCGCGAGTAGCTGGCGGCGCAGCGCATGAGTTGGAAATGACGAGGAGGAATGCATGGCACAACCTGTCCGGATCGCGATGCTCGGCTCGGGCTTCGTGGCCGGTTTCTATATGCAGGGTCTCGCGAATGTGAACCACCAGGAAGTGGTTATCAACTACTCGCGCGCCTCGAAGCGCGCGAAGTCATTCGCGCAAGAGTGGGGCATCCCCGAGTCGTCAACGAACCTTGCAAAGGTCATTGCCCGGGATGACATCGATCTCTTCGTCATCGCGCTGCCGAATGAGTTGCACATGGACGCCGCGCTTCAACTTGCCGCGGCGCGCCGCAATCAGGTGTGTACGAAGCCGCTGGCGAGGGATCGCAAGGAAGCCAAGGCGATGTTGACCGCGGCGCGCAAGAGCGGCCGGATGCACGGCTATGCCGAGACCGAAGTCTTCGCGCCAGCGGTGGTAAAAGCGCGCGACGCGATCGAGAGCGGAGGCATCGGACGCGTGCTGTGGGTACGTTCGCGCGAATCGCACTCAGGTCCGCACAGCCCGCACTTCTGGGACGCCGTCAAGACCGGCGGCGGCGCCATGAACGACCTGGGCTCCCACTGCATCGAAGCCGCGCGCTACTTCTATGGCAAGCAGGACCCGATTGTCGAAGTGATGGCGTGGGGCGGCTGCCTGGTACACACTGGCAAGACGGCGGCCGAGGACAATGCGCTGCTGGTGCTGAAGTTTTCCTCGGGGGGCATCGCGCACTGCGAGTTGAGTTGGACGACTAAGGGCGGTCTCGATCTGCGCAATGAGATCCACGGCTCCGAGGGCTCGCTGTTCACCGACGTCACTCGCGGCACACCGATCTCCGCGTTTGTGACGAAGACTGCCGGCTACGTGATCGAAAAAGCCGACATCGATTTCGGATGGACGCGGCCGCTGCCGGAGGAAGCATTCGCCTATGGCTATCAGGGCGAGATGCGCCACTTCGTGGAGTGCGTGCGGACGGGCGCGGTTCCCCGCGAGACTTACGAGGACGGCTACATCGTGAACTGCGTGCTGGATGCGGGCTACCGGTCGATGCACTCGCGGCGCTGGGTGAGAGTAGGATACTGAGGTGGAACTCGACGGCAAAACCATTCTTGTGACAGGTTGTTCCGGGATCGGCGCGGCGGCGGCGCGGCTAGCCGCCGTCTACGGAGCGCGCGTTTTCGTCTGCGGACTTGACGCAGCGCTGTGCGAAAGCCTCGCCGCGGAGATTGGCGGCGGCTGCTATGCGGGAGATCTGAGCGACATGCACCACGCCGAGCGGGCGGTGGCGCAGTGCATCTCGGAACTGGGTCCGGTGGATGGTCTCTTCAATGTTGCCGGAGGCAGCGGGCGCGCCGCCGGCGACGGCCCTCTGCACCTGATTGCCGCGGACGGCTGGGAGCAAACGCTGAACATGAACCTGCTCCCAATGTTCTTTGTGACCCGAACTGTTCTGCGCCGGATGATTCCGAGAGGATCGGGTTCCATCGTCCATCTCACGTCGGTCACCGCCTATTCGCCGGAACCGAAGAACTTCGCGACGCACGCCTATGCGGCTGCGAAGGGCGCTCTGATTTCGTTGACTAAAGCTATGGCCGCTTACTATGCGGCCAGCGGCATCCGCGTCAACGCAATCGCACCGGGCGTGACGAGAACGCCAATGAGTCTGCGCGCGCAAACCGACGAGAAGATTCTGGCCCTGTTGAAAACCAAACAGCCACTGGCCGGTTCGCTCATCGATCCGGACGACGTGGCGCGGGCGGCGCTGTTTCTGCTGAGCGACTCCGCGCGTTACATTACCGGGCAGGTCATCGGAGTCGATGCGGGGTGGGAAGTTTCGTAATCGAGGCGGAACCAATCCAGCCGCTGACGTCGGTGCCCTCCAGCACAGAGCCACGAACGTAAGCGAGTGGCCGAACTCAGAACACCTGCCGCTTTGCAGCGGCGGCAACTCGTGGCAGTGCGAAGGGCCGCTCTCTCACGTTCGCGGCTCTGTGCCAGGGAACGGGAAACGACAGTCAAATGAGTGAGGGAGCGTCTGAAGGATTCTGCCAGGAAATGACAGAGTTCAACTACGCGGGTACTTACGCCGTTGCTTCGGGACAGGCTGCGTGAATGAGGGCCAGCTAAGCAGGACGGGCCATGCCGCCCATCCCCGCATGGCGCCGCAAAATCTGCGGCAGGTTCAGGGAGAAGGCGGAACGCGCCAGAACCATGTCCGCGCCGGCGTTCTGGGCCTGCATCTTGAGTTCGCCTTGAATGTGCGAGACGAAGGCGATGACGCTGACGTTCTTCAACTCCGGCTTCGATCTCAACATCTCAATCAGCGGTACCGGCGCAAGCGAGTTGCAGTTCAGGTCGATGACAATCATCGTGGGCTGTTCGGCCACGGCCCTTTCGACCAGGTCATGAGCGGACTTGAGAAACTCCGCAACCATGCCGGCGCGCCGGGCTGCATCATTGATTTTGACGACGAAGAACAAGTCGTCAACAACCGCGAGAATCTTTCGCGGGTTCTGGGGCATAAACCACAATCCTGTCTATTTGTTTCAAACGTTCGGCACGATCCGCAGGAGTCATCCTCAGGCTCAGACCAGTGAGCGCAGTTCCTGCAAAAGGGGGAACTTTAATTCTATTCGCCCGGAGAGAGCGTTGTCCAATGCTCATGGGCGCCGCCTTCCGGGACGCTGCCTGGGCCTCAACCGATAGCCGCGGAAACCCGGGACAACCTCCGGCTGCGTATTGGCTGCGCTCAGTCTGGCCTCCCAGATGGGATTGGCATGTGGGTGTGATCCACAAGGATCGCCACAAACCGCTTGCCCGGCATGCCCGCTGGCCTGGGAATCGGCCAGGCGAATCTGATACGTTGAATCCGGAGAAGAGACATGCAGCCATTCCGGTTTCACGTATTTGTCTGCGACCAACAGAAGCCCGAAGGCGTGCCGTGCTGCGCGGCGCGGGGTTCGGTCCAGGTGCTGGAGACCTTGAGGCGCGAGGTGAATGCGCATGGACTGGAAGACGAAGTCCAGGTGACGGCGTGCGGATCGCTGGGCTTATGCGAGCACGGGCCAAACCTGGTCGTTTATCCCGAAGGCATCTGGTACTCGGGCGTGACGCCGGCGGACATTGCGGAGATCGTCCGCTCGCATTTCCAGGAGGGCCAGCCCGTCGAGCGCCTGATGCGTACCGATCCCGCAACCGTGCGCGGGGAGATCCTGGGGAATCGCGAGAGGATGTTCGCGGCGCGCCGCACCAGGGAAGCCGCGGGAGTTCTGCCGGACGAACTGAATGATCGCATCCGGGCGTTTCAGGAGAGCCGCGCCCTGCTTACGGCGCTGGAACTCGACCTCTTCACGGCCGTGGGCACCGGCGCCGGGGCGACGGAAGTGGCCGCCAGCCTGCACACGGACCCCCGCGCCACGGAGATGCTCTTGAACGTGCTCGTGTCGCTGCGTCTGCTCGCCAAGCAGGATGGGGTGTTTCACAACTCTCCTCAGGCCGCACGCTACTTCACTGCCGGTTCGCGCGACAACGCGCGGCCCGCCTTGCTGCACACCGCACATCTGTGGCACCGCTGGTCTACGCTCACGGATTGCATGCGCACCGGCACAGCCGCTGCCCCCGAAATCGCCGACCGCGGCGAGGACTGGACCGAAGCCTTCATCGCAGCCATGCACCGCAACGCCTCGGAACGCGCACCGCTGGTGGTGCGCACTGTGGGCGCCGAGAAGGTGCGCCGCATGCTGGACGTGGGAGGCGGGTCGGGTGCTTACTCGATTGCTTTCGCCCAGGCCAACCCCGCGTTGTGCGCCGATATTCTGGACCTGACCACGGTCGAACCTATCGCGCGGCGCCACATCGAGGCGGCTGGAGTGGCGGACCGTGTCAAGGTCCGCGCCGGCGATCTACGTTCCGACCAGCTAGGCGAAGGGTACGACCTGGTTTTCATTTCCGCCATCTGCCACATGCTGAGCCCCAGCGAGAATCTCGACCTGCTGCGCCGCTGCCACGAAGCGCTCGCTGGCGGCGGCCGCGTTGTCATTCAGGACTTCATCCTGGAAGCGGACAAAACGGCTCCCCGCTTCGCGGCATTGTTCGCGCTCAACATGCTGGTGGGTACGCAGGCGGGGAGCAGCTACAGCGAATCGGAATATGCTGCCTGGCTAGGCCAGGCGGGTTTCCGGGACATCCGCCACATGCGATTGCCGGGAATCACCGGGCTCATGATTGGGTCGTGACCGTAGTTTCGTTCATCGCGATTGTTGGACCGCGCCCAAGAGAGAACCACCGGCCCGGCTTGGGTCGCTGTCGCGCGACAAACATTGTGCTCGCCCTTATCATGAATACAGGTCGCAGCGGCGCTCGGCGAAGCGCCAGCGCCCAACCAGCTTCGCATGCTAAACCCCAGACGGCGGCCATGCCCGCCAGTTTGCCGAGGTAGCTCCGGGCCAAGGCCAATCACGAGGGTCTGGATACCTTACCCGAAAGGTAGCCGCTCATCCCCGCGCAACCATGTAAATCCTCCGTTAAGGCGGTCGCGGAATGTCTTACAAACGGTTATAGTAAGTGGATTGGGACGTGAGTTGGACAGTGGTTCCCGGGAACCACGCCTTACCACGCCGAGCGTCTTCCGCAGCACCAACGCGGATTCAGACATTTTCAAACTTTGGGGTGTTCCAGGTCCGCGTCCAACGCGCGAGGAGAGCCGCTGGCCTGCAAATGGAGGACACCGTGTTTGGTATATCGGCGCGTGCATCCGTGAAGGGTCTGGTATGTTTCGAAGAACCGCCGCCCGCTGTCGCCGAGCTTCCTGGGATGACAGCGCTGGAGCTGCCCAGACAATGACACGGCGCACTTACCACCCGGCTCTTTCGCCGGGGCTCGCAGTCATCGTGCCGTCACAATCAACGCATCCAAGTTGAATGCCAAGGGTCTAACGAAAGCCTAACAGCAGTTCCATGGGGTGACTATCCGGCAGTTTCCTCAGCAATGCACAGCGGCAAGTGAAGCAACCTGGCTTAACTCAGGCAAGCCTTCCACCAGGGTGCATGCTGCGGGCACGCCACGACCGGGGGTGAATTTGATGAATTACCGCACACGGACTCCTAAGTTCAAGACATTAGTCTGTAACGCGGGCGACACAACCACCGATGCGAGACGAGCGTCATCGCAGTCACAGTACGGCGACATCGTTTTATCCATGGAGGTCCTATGAAATCTCGCTATCTACTTTTCCCGTTATTTGTTTCAGCTCTTTCATTTGCAAACGACAATCCACAAAACGCGGGACTCACACAATTTTATATGCGCACGTCTTCCGCATTCAACATATATACAAATAGTCCTTCCACAACCACACAGGCCTGGATAAAGAGCCATTTCTGGCGTATCCAGAGCTCATCTCCATACTTTGATTCACGGCTTTCCTGGATGCCGAACGCATGGGCCTACCTCGATCTTTACGGCATCCCAATCAACTCACCATTAGTTTCCCAACATCCAGACTGGATTCTTCATGACAACTCGGGTAACCGGTTGTATATACCCTTTGGCTGCTCCAATGGCACTTGCCCCAATTACGCTGGAGATGTAACGAACGCAAGTTTCCGGAACTGGTGGATTGCCAACGCGCAATCTATCCTCTCGAAGGGCTATAAAGGCTTCTGGATCGACGACGTGAACATGGAATTTCGCGTCAGTAATGGCAGTGGAACCAGTGTTGCGCCCTATGATCCTAACACGGGAAACACAATGACGTTCGACAACTGGCGTCTTTATATTGCAGAATTTACCGAGCAGTTGCGTTCAGCCATGCCCACGACCGAAATCGTCCATAATGCAATTTGGTATGCTTCGCCAACCCGATACAGCGATCAGTATGTCATCCGCGAAATCAAGGCGGCGGACTATATCAATTGTGAACGCGGAGTTAGCGATCCTGGACTTGTCGGCGGATCGGGTTCGTGGTCTGTGAGAGCATTTCTGGCATATGTGGACGCGGTACACTCCTACGGCAAAAATGTGCTTATGGATGAATACGCATTCAATGGCGACTATGGACTTGCCGGCTATTATCTCATCTCGGATGGCGGTGACGCCCTTGGCAACCAGCAGATTACTCCGAACAACTGGTGGTCGGGATATGACGTGAACCTAGGAGCCCCGCTGGCAGCACGTTATGACTGGAATGACCTGATCCGACGCGACTTCAATGCGGGAATGGTCCTGCTCAATCCGCCGAAGACAACGGCTATTACAGTGACACTGCCTATTCCTCTCACAAAAATTGATGACGGAACTGTGGTTACGTCAGTCACTCTGCAGCCGGGGCAGGCGGTCGTTCTGACGGGCGGCGTTCCCATTCTGGATTATTCACTGAAAGCTTCACCAAGCGCTTTGACGGTGACGGCGGGAAATACTGCCATTTACACTTCTACAGTGACCCCAGTCAACGGATTCGCAGGCAATGTAACTCTTGCGGCAAGCGGGTTGCCTTCCGGAGCGACGGCGAGTTTCAGCCCGGTGTCCATCAGCGGAGCGGGCAGCTCGACCTTGAGTATTGCCACATCACTATCAACTCCATCCGGAGCCTACCCGATTACCATCACCGGCACATCCGGCAGCCTGAGCCACAGCGCGACTATCAACTTGACGATCGCTCCAGTCCCGGTGAACCTCACCTCTGTTTATAATCGGGCTGGCGTTTATACCGACGGTCGTGTATTCACCTCAGGTGGCATTGACGGGAATGGATTTGCATATTCTCGCAATTTACTGGGCGCTACGGAGACGTTTGCTGGTACGCCCTATACATTTGGCACGGCCAATGTTTCTAACACTGTGACCAGCAGCACCATCCCGCTACCAGCTGGAAAATTCGCTGCACTTAAGTTTGTCGGTACAGCTGTCAATGGGAATCAGACTTCTCAGAAGTTCACGGTCACTTATTCCGACGGCACAACGACTTCTTTTGTGCAGAATCTGAGCAATTGGAAAGCTCCGGCTAATTACTCCGGCGAAGCCACCGCCATGGCGATGTCCTACCGGGATGTATACTCTGGCGCGGCGGACAACAGGACATTTTATTTGTATAGCTACTCGTTCGCAGTTGACAAAACAAAAATAATTAAGAACCTAATTCTGCCTTCCAATGCAAATGTGCTCATTCTTGCCGTTACTTTAACTCCTTGAGCGCCACGCATGTCCCTCTCGGGCGTGCGATAGAGTTGGACCTCGTCCTGCCGGCGGATCGTAACCCGCCGGCACCTTGATCACTGGTCCTTGAAGTAGCCGAATGGCCTGTTAGACTTGATTCACATCTTCTGTAGTCCGCTGCCCCTGCGCCTAAAAAGCTCTCCCAGCACAGAGCCGCGAATGAAAAGAGCGGTCCCTTGCGCACAGCGACGGTTGGCCGCTCTTTTCATTCGCGGCTCTGTGCTGGCTATGGGGATTCGCGCGCAGGCCACGGTTCATAGAAATCGTGAATCCGCTCTAGCCTCCTACGGAGATCTGCATGGCGCGCAGGATGCCGCCTGGATCCGCAACACCCAGACTCGCGATCCGCTCCGCGCGCTCTTGGGTGCCGGCCACTGCGTAAATACGCAATTCATCGGCGTTTCCCGAGGGCCTAAGGTGGGCCACATCCGAATTCTCGAAAGTTACCCGGACGCCGTCTGTGTAGTTCAAACGCACGATTGAGGAGAATCCCAGATCAGGTCTAAAGAAGTCTTCCAGATTGTTGCGAATTGCCTCGAACTCGCTGGGCAGAGCCTCTGTGGTGTAGAGTTCCCTACCCACGCTGTTGGTTACGATTGTCTTCCCGTGTTGGAAGCGTACGTCCCGCACAGCCGGATCGACTGGCGAGAAGCGTCCTACGATCCTTTCGCTGACAGCACGAGGAAACTGCTTCAGAAGTGCAGCACGGCTGAAGCGGCAAGGAAGCCCGCAGAAGAGAGCAGAAAGAGATAGGCCCCTCTCCTGCGCGCTGAAAAGTGTACACAAGATTGGAAGTATGGCGTCCCGCGTCGGCAGGGCCTTCAATGTGCGGCCATTTCGCGGGATGTCTGATCCGGTGAGAAAGCCGCCATTGGCCTCCCAGCCGCAGATCACTTTCTTGTTCTTCCGTCCTGCCACTTCCATTCCCGCGATTACATACGGCGACCCGATGCGCGTTTTCGGTTCCAGGACGCTCGCGAGACTACCACGATCGATGCCGTCGTTACAGCTGATTGGTACAACAACCGCGTCAGCCCCCAGGAATTCCGCCGCGACCATGCCGACAAGATCGCCCCCGAAAAACTGCACTTTGTCCGTGGCCGGGTCCAAGCCAAGAACGAGCGGGCGGTCGCTGTCCCCGTCCATAGAAACTACGGCGAACAGGGGGCCATGGGTTTCAGTTGCGTGATCTGCCAACGTCTGGATTGCCGCTAACTGACGGGCATCGATGTTCTCTGTGTCGATTGGTACAAAAGTATCACTCCGGCCCGCCGGAATTACCTCCGCGCCGAAGTTTCGAAGAAGTTCCACGATAAGATCTCTTCCCACGGCCGAGTGCTGGTACACGAGCAGCCGTTTCCCCTTCAGAGAGAGTCCGTCAAAAAACTTCTCATAGCGCTCGATATACTCTTCTCGCGCTAATGTAATTTCCGCAGGAAGCCCGCTGTGGCCGGTTTTGAGTAGTCCGTTCTCATCGAATGCGGATTCGGCAAAGGGCTGAGTATATAAACGCCTCCTGACGTCCAAGACTACATCGCCGATTGGCTTTTCGTGTTCTTTGAGCAGTTCGCCCTGAGAAGTATTCGTCTTGTAACCGTTGCGATCGAAGGGGATGTGACTGCCCGTGATCATCATGCTCCCGCAACGGCGTGACATAGCAAAGCAGGCCAGAGCCGGGGTGGGAATTCGGCCGAGGTAGACGGGGCGCATGCCGGAATCGCGGATAGCCCGCTCGATGGCCTGGGCGATCTCACCTCGTCCGCCCTGTTCAACCACGTAAGACGTTGAACTGGGGCGCAGGTCGCTGGCAAAGTAGAACTCCTGCCCACGGACAATGCCACCTGTCGGTTCGGGAAGCCCTTGCAAGTAGGAGAGTTCGGCAAGCGCGTTGATATAGATCTCCAACTGCGTCAGGTTCACGACCTCGCCGCGGCGCCCGCTGGTCCCAAACCGCAACTCTTGGGGCTCATAAGTAAGCTGGCTTGCAAGAGAGCCAGGGCTGGGCGCGATCATTTGCATTTCCTCCAGTGTCTCGACAGCATGTCGGGACCTTCAACGAAGCATCCGGCCGCACACGACTACGGTGAGCGGGATAAGGCTGCCATCCACATAGTAAACCGTCTTGATTACACCAGTTACGTGCAGATCGAACCAATTGCTCCAGCCGAAGAATGGACCAAGCGGATGGCCTGAATTGGAAAGGAGACCGGACCTCGGGAAACCGTGGCTCTGCGGGCGTTGGCGCTGGCGGTCTCGACTGTGCAACAATCGCCTCAGGTTGGATCTGCGTTCGCGTCCAGGGCAGCAGGATCGGCCCCGGAGCCATCGAAGGCCGCTGAGAGGTCGCACGAGATGCTGTTACTGGTTGTCGCAGTCTGGTTCATCTTAACGATCCCAGTGGGAATAATAGTGGGACGCCGCATCGCGGCGCGGCGATCGACGCGATACTGTTCTGTTGGTAGCGCCGCGAGTTCAGCTCGAACGGTTGTTAGCGCAAGGGTCGGCAAGTCGGCATAAGGCCAGCCTCCAGCGATCCTTACTCCCGCCACCTTTGACGCCCGACGAGCAGATTTGAAGCGAACAGGATGGCGAGATCCACGGATTGCGACCGTCTGGAGATCATTCGATCGCCAGCAACTCAACGTCAAACACCATGTTTCCGGCCGGTAGTTTCCGACCAGCCGGCTTCTCCCCGTACGCCAATGAGGCCGGAATCCAGAACCGTGTCTTTTCGCCGACGACCATGCGGAGCACGCCTTCGCTCCATCCGGGGAGTAAACCTCCAACCGGAAAACTACCCGGCTGACCGCTTGTCACTGTCGTTTCAAACAGCTTTCCCGTGGAAGTCCACGCCGAGTAATGCATGGATACGAGACTTGAAGCTGAGGGATGGGCTTTCCCTGAGCCTTCTTGAAGCACTCGAAAAGCAAGGCCCGACGGAAGGATGATGGCGTCCTTTGGAGGACTCGTCAGATCGGCGGGCGTTGCCGGCACTTTCATGATCCGAACAAGCTCAATGTCGAAGGTCAGGTCAACGCCGGGAGGCGGTTCATCATCGTCCGTCTTCCCCATGGGCCCGTGCCGTGTGGGCAGGTAAGTGAGGTTAGCGGGAACCCACACGCGCCGCTTCTCTCCTTCAACCATCAGCTTGAGGACTTCAGAGACTCCCGCGACCGTTCGCGGAAGACTTTGAATGGCGGTCTCTCCATGCACACCAGACGTGGATTGCAGTGATCCATCCCGCCTCCAGGCAGTGAACCTGACCAGTGCGCAATCGTTGCCAACCGGCGATTTCGTGCCGTGCCCCGGCTGCAGAACCCTCATGCGCAAGCCGGATGCGGTGGAGAGGGCTTCAACCGGGGCAGCCGCCACATCGTCGGGGGCCTTCGCAGCCGGCGCAGGCCGAGTCACAACCGCAGTGGCATTGGCCGGAACCTCCTGGGCGTACAAGCCCACTGCCATTGCACACAGGACTAGTGCCGGTCCAGGGCGCAAAACTCGCCCGGCGCCTGAACCGATTGATGTCCTACCATGAACTCTTCGCATTTACATCCGCCTCATCATTCCCGGAACGTGTTCAGTCCCAGCCCAATGCAATCGCGCGCGCACACCACACCCGTTGCGTGTGGCTATGGGATCGCCGTGATAGCCAAAACCACTACATTGGAATTGGCGGGCAGTGTGATGCTCTCCACAGTCTTGGCGACATTTAAGGCAAATGAATATCCGTAGAGCAGGAATGTCCGGGCGTCCTTCGTACCGTTATATATATTCCGATAGGCCATAGTCATGGCCGTGGTCTCACCCGAATAGCCGCCCGCCACAAACCAATCGCTGAAACTCTGGACGAACGGCGTCGATGATCCGTCGGTGTAGTTGACGGTCACCGTCTGAGATGTCTGGAGTCCATTCACTCCAGTGGCGAGCACAGTTAATGCCGAGAAGTTCCCCGCCGGAAGCGTTACTGTGGCGTTCGCAACCGAGTTGGGTACATTCGCCGGTCCTATGTTGAAAACGATCCCATTGACCGTTTGCGTAGTTCCCAGTAAGTTCGCGGAATAGGCGAATCCATAGCCATCTAATCCACCCGAAGTGAACGTTGCGCCATCGGTATCGAAGGCGTTTCGATTGTAGGCTAAGGCGAGAGAGACCGGCGCGGCCGGCACAAGCGTGATTGCCAGGACGGCCACGTTGTTGTTAGCCGGCAACGTAATGCTGCTTACCGTTTTCGACTGATTGAGCGGGAACGAATAGCCGTACAGGTTAAACACACGATTGTCCTTCGCGCCAGAGTAAGTGTCACGATACGGCATCGCCAATGCAAGTGTTTCTCCAGCGTAGCTGTTCGAAACAAACCAATCGCTAAGACTCTGAGTGATTGTCGAAACAGTGCCATCCGTATACTTCACGGTAAACACTTGGGCGACCTGGGAACCATTGACCCCGGCCGCCAGCATTCTCAAGGCCCCGAACGTCCCTGCCGGCAACGGAATGACGGCATTGCTCACTACATTCGGTGCGCCAGCGGGACCAATGTTATACGATGTGCCGTTTATGTTCTGCGCAGCACCCAACAGATTTGACGAATAGGCGAATCCGTAGCCGTCCAAGCCCAGGGTGAAGGTACTGCCGTCAGAGACGATGCCTGTCTTGTTGAACACGGCGGTGAGGCTGACTGGCACGGAGGCGCCTCCCGTACTTGCCGTAACTGTAAGGCCCAGGAGCGCCGAGTGCAAGAGTGCCCCCGAGGTGCCCGTGACAGTGAGGGAATACGTGCCTGCCGCTGTCGCTGCTGTCGTCGAAACGGTCAAGATCGACGACCCCGCCGACGTAATGGAAGCCGGGTTGAAGCTCGCCGTCGCACCCGCGGGAACGCCACTCGCCGCAAGCGTGACGGTCCCGGCGAAACCGTTGAGGGCGGTTACCGTCGCCGTGAATGTCGCACTGTTGCCCGCCGTCACGCTCTGCGATGCCGGAGCGACCGACAGGCCGAAGTCAGCCGGCTTGACCACCGTCAGACTCACATTCGCAGTGTGCTGCAAAGTGCCAGATGCGCCAGTGATCACGAGCGGGTAAGTGCCAGCCGCAGTCGCCGCGGTCGTCGAAATGGTCAAGGTCGACGACCCGGCCGAAGTAATGGTTGCCGGACTGAAGCTGGCCGTCGCGCCAGCGGGTAGGCCCGCTGCAGTCAGAGTCACTGTGCCCGTGAAGCCATTGAGAGCGTTGACCGTCGCCGTGAACGTCCCGCTGTTGCCTGCCGTCACGCTCTGCGATGCCGGTGTGGCCGCGAAACCAAAGTCTGCGGCCTTCACAACCGTCAGACTCACATTCGCAGTGTGCTGCAAAGTGCCAGAAATGCCGGTGATCACGAGTGGGTAAGTGCCGGCCGCAGTCACTGCGGTCGTCGAAATGGTCAGGGTCGATGACCCGGCCGAAGTAATGGTTGCCGGACTGAAGCTGGCCGTCGCGCCAGCGGGTAGGCCCGCTGCAGTCAGAGTCACTGTGCCCGTGAAGCCATTGAGAGCGCTGACCGTCGCCGTGAACGCCGCGCGGTTGCCTGCCGTCACGCTCTGCGATGCCGGTGTCGCGGCCAAGCCGAAGTCTGCCCCGGTGGAGACCACCGTCAGACTCAAGTTCGCAGTGTGCTGCAAGGTCCCGGAGGTGCCGGTGACAACGAGTGAGTAAGTACCGGCCGCAGTGGCGCTCGTAGTCGCAATGTTGAGGATGGAAGAACCTGACCCAGCGATCACGGATGGCGTGAAGGTCGCGGTGGCGCCCGCCGGCAATCCGCTTATCGCATAGCTCACATTGCCATTGAAATTGCCGCTCGCGGTCTGCGACACGGTAATGTTCGCTGCGCTGCCCGCCGTCACCGTGGTGGCGGTTGGCACAACACTCACCGAGTAGTTGGGAGCGTTGTAGACTTGAAACTCATAAATCCTAGACGCAATGTCTCCGCCCTGAGTAGGAGTGGTCACATTCAGTTTCACATACCGCGCTGTAGTTGGCGTGATATCGTGCGTTGTAATACTATCCACATTGCCAGTAACATTCACCACAGTGGTGAAATTAACGCCGTCCGTCGACACCTGTATGTTAAATGCGGCTGTGTTGAAGTTGAACGACTCTCCGCCACCGGCTCCAGCGTGTTCGATGAGAAACCGGTTTACGGTAACGGGGGCTCCGAGGTCGACTTGCAGGAATGCGTTGGCGATTTGAGAACACCACTTATCGCTCAATCCGAGAGAATAACTTCCATTGACAGCCTTGTCAGGAGTCTCATTTGAATTGCAGGCAGTGCTGCCAGTCGCCGGTTTGTTGAGTGCGAGGTTCTGTGAAGGCGGCATAGTTGTTCTGGGCCCGTACACAGACACAAATCTCGACAAGTTTGCGACATACACCTTGCCGTTTGCCACCAGGGGATGGCTCCCCTTCGACATATTCAGCGAATCATCCATAACGCCGGTGCTCTGCCACAGAAGAGCCAGCGTTTCCGCATTGAAAGCGTATAACTGGCCAGGCACGGTGAATTCATTGGCATCGCCATTCCGCGGAGTCGTCGCCCAGAGAATTCCCGTGCCGGTCTGGGAACCGTTCGCCGAAAGGGTCATGACCCCGCCTGGCATCCCGACTGGAGGAAGAATGGCGCCGGTGGCAAATGGAACAGTATTAATAATCTGCGTGGTCGTGTTGAATCGATATCCATGCAGGAAATCGTTTTCCCCCCAGACGTAGACATTGAGGCCTTGCGGGCTGTTCCACGCGGGATTTGAGGAGTGAATGTGATGGGTCGCGCTCGGCCGGACTGTCGGATCCACGGCTTGAAACACCTGCGGAATCTGGGTGTCTCCCGCGACGAGCCCACCAAGATTATTCGTGTTCAGAAGATACAGCCGGCCCTCTTTTCCACCGGTCACCAGGAGGTTGTAGCCTGGCAACAGAGACGGGCCGCCGGACCCAAAATCCGTGTCGCCAGCATTTAACGTGTTATAGTTTGACGCTGTGTAGAAGTCAAGACGATTAAGCGTATTGGGGGCAAGCTTCACCACCGATTCCCCAAAATCCTGGGTGGCATCGGCGGTTCCGTTGCCTGTCGAAGCAAATAAGTTTCCGCTCAAGTCCAGCAGGATTCCAGCACCCGCCATCCAAATCCCGCCTTGTACGCCATTTGGCGTATCGTTAAAAGCGCCGAGTTGCGTCAATGCGGTGCCGTCGTAAGCCATGACCCAGCCGTGATATGGCGTAATGTCGCAATACGAGGCCCATGCTATGTAGACGGTACCTTGAGAGAAGGCAAGTGCAGGGCGCTGGTTCTGGGTAATGGAGTTGAACACGACCGTACTGCCGCCGTCGCCGGTCCCTGTCACGCTGGCGGTGATCACCTTCGGGCTATTCGCGCGATCATTGCCGGTTGTTATATCAATTGCATGGAGCCTCTGCACGGTCCCTGCGCTTTCAACAGTACGTGTGACAAAGTACATCGTGCCTGCCACGCCGTCGATTACCGGTGTTCCGACGATGCCAATATTGCCTCGAAAATCGAAGTAACCTCCAGGGCATGCGACTCCAAAATCGCTATTGTTAGTAGGACGGCCGGTCCCATTGAAGTTCTTCTGCCACAGGGGGACGCCAAGCGTATCCGCATCAAACGCATAAATAGAGTTGTTCACGGTGGCGACATAAATCACATTGTGAATCCCGCCCGCGATCTGCAGCGACGACACGTACAGAATCCCTGCATAAACTTGATCATCAACCGCCAGCGAGAATAGCTTGCCGAAAGACCCCGAGTTCACGTTCGCTTGCGTCAGTACGGTCTCGGAGAGATTAGCGCCAGTCCGTTGGCTGTTGTAGGCGCGCGTAAAGACGTTGAAGTTACCTTGTGCACTGGCCTGCTGGCAAACACAAACACTAAGTGAGAGCGCGAACGCACCGGCTACCCAAAGAGAGCCGGAGAATCTCCTGTTCCGCATGGCATCTGACGTAGGATTCATAAACTACTCCTCTTCCACTCTCGACATGGTGCGGTGTGTACCAGGCACTTCTGGACTTCCATTCTCATCACATCGAATTATCAAGGATCCTCGCCTCACACTACCCGGGGACTCTTGGCGGGGTAGGCGGGAAACCGAACGCAAAACGCAACCGGGAGAACAATGCCGTCCAAGCCATCCAAATCCTAGGGGGAAGTTTGCGTGCTTCCACGCAGCAGAATCGCCCCCTGACCGCCCATCAACTTGACGGATGATGCCAGTCTGCCGTCCACGCCCAAACAATCCGAGCAGGTCGATACCGTCTCCGCCTGAGCGTGCGGTTCATTCAAAACAACAACGCCGCGCTCGAACTCACGTCTAAACACTCCTCCCACCCGAGAACGTGGCCCGAGCGGCGATCCCAAGTCGATGTCGAGAGCCGCCAGCCAGTGGTCGGGGGTGACGTCATGACCGCCAAGTCCGTCTTTGCCGGACGAGATGAGAAAGTAGGCGGCCACGCCATACTCCCCAAGGCTGCCAGTGTTATCGACGATTACGCCTGTCCCTTGCGCATGCCGCCGGTCCACGTAGCGGAAAAAGGCATCCAGGGACCACTCGCCTTCTCCCCCCGTCAACCCGTGATCTGCCACCCCGCGCTCCAGGTTTATATAGTCCGCGGCTTGGAGTTCTTTCGAAACCGACGGGTCGAGATCACGATTGGGTCCGCCGGCATACCAAATTGAGTTGTGTAGAATCTCGATGTTCGGGAATGCGTTACGGATTTCTCCGCAGAATGCCGCGACGTACCGCTTCCAGTCCTCATAAAGCATTTCCTTCCCCGTTGATGGATCTACGGGAGCAATGTGGCGGCCAGAACCATCGCTCACCCGAAACTCGAGGTTTACATCGTCAATCCAAAGTCCCCGATAGCCTTTTGCCACAAGTTCGCGGGCACGCGAGATCCAATAAGCACGGTACTGCGGGCTTGACACGTCGGCGGCGTAGAGTGGGCAAGCGCCGTTGGCGCAATCGTAGGGGATATAGAGTGGTTTGTTTTGCGCATTTCTCAGTAGCCACTCCGGATGATCTCCCACTACTGGCCAATCGGTGTGCAAACCGTATAGATTGATATAAGCCCACCCGCCCGGGTACCAGCCCAGCTTACTATCGAAAAATGGAGAATAGACCATCATTCTCCAGACGTGAGACTGGAACCACTGCTTGGACTGGCTTGAAGAAGCCTTCAAGTAAGGATCAAAAGCGGGACTGGTCCTCACTACGAAATGCGCCCGTCCTGGGGCGTTGTCCTGCGCTTGAAGCGAGAATACAGTCGAAAGGACCGCCAGCGTTGCGAGGCATGCACGTCCCGCCCGGTTTTTTGGCGCTTCCGTGAGTGGCACTTTAGATTGGGACATACTTTTCACACTCGCTGCTCGTTGACCGCGTCCTTTCTCTTGCGCGTTAAATCTCACACGGTGCGCGGCCAGGCAAACCGTGCTGCGGGGCCAAACAGAAGGCACCCCTTTTCAACCTCGATAAAGGTTGGTTAATCCAATCCGGGAACGCCGGTTCTAGCTGCAAGAAAGCGAACCTCGCATTTCGGTCTGCCGGGCTGGCTCCGATCCTTCTCCAGACGGTGAATGCACCGTCGGAATCAGCCAGTTTGACTCCTCTGCTCCCAGGTCCAAATATGCGGTAATCTCGCCTCCCAACGTCTCGACTTGAGGCTCAAGGAACATGGTGTCATGGTCGCCTTGAACGTCTACGATATCCATCCCGGTCGGAATCAGCTCACTCCAACCCAGCGTGGCATCAGGGTTATAATAGTCAGAATCGATAGTCCGAAATAATATCACTCGACCTGAATAAGGCTCTGGCACATATTGCTCAAGAGCTCTAACGAAGGACTCTTCGATAGTCAGACCCATCGAAGACGAGTTCCCACCGGACGAGGTCCTGGAAGTGCGCCTCGATTGAAACATGAGAATCCGCCAGTTCATACGGAAATTGTGCGCCTTCCGTCTCGCGAACGACCAGGGGTCCGTCCGTAAGAGGTAGCGTATATTCCATAGGGTGATTTGAAGAGAGCGCAAGGCGGCTCTTCGGAACGCCCGCGCACGAACAAAAGCAGCCGCCGACGGCGTTACAGAGGAATCGAACAGAATCAGCGTCGCGACCTGCTCGCCTTGCCGCACCAGTTGTTGTGCCATCTCATAGGCAACGACACCTCCGGCGGAAAACCCGCCGAGGTAGTAGGGACCTTCCGGTTGCACGGAACGCAACGCTGTGATGTAGGTGTACGCCATCTCTTCAATCGTGATAGCGTCCGCCCGGTTGTCTTTCAGACCGGCTGCCTGGAACGCGTAGATAGGCTGATCTGCAGGCAAGTGCGCATCCAGTCGTTTATAGCTCAGGACATTGCCGCCTATCGCGTGAACCAGAAACAGCGGGCGACGACTGCCCTCCGTCCGGATCGCCACGAGGGGTGACCATTCTGCCGCTCCCGACTGATCCCGAACGAGTGCCGATAGTTGACGGATGCTTGGCGCCTTAAACATTGTCGCCAAGGGAAGCTTCGCGCCGAATCGCTCCTCAATCTTCGCAAACAATCGCGCGGCCGCCAACGAGTGGCCTCCGACCGCGAAGAAATCATCGTCGAGGGACACAGACTCGATCCCAAGGACCGACCGGGACATCTCTAGCAGAGCCTGCTCCACCTCATGCACTTGTTCGGTTACGGCGGTTTGGCCGGAGAGTGACTGCGCTCCGAGTTCCGCTAGCTTCTTCCGATCCGCCTTGCCGTTCGTCGTGAGCGGGATCTCAGCGACAGGCCGGTAGTGAGCGGGCACCATGTACGCGGGCAGAGACGTCTGCAGGTGTGCACGCAGTTGTTCGCCCGTCACCTGCGTATCCGAATCCGGGATGTAGAAGCAGAACAGCGATTTGTCGCCTGCATTGTTGTCGACCGCAATCACGGTTGCTCGCGCAACGCCCGGGCACTGAGTTGCTGCGACTTCAATCTCTCCTGGCTCAATCCGGAAACCGCGCAGTTTAAGCTGATTGTCGATTCTTCCGCCAAACTCGATATCGCCGGATGGAGTGTAGCGGCCCAGATCGCCGCTCCGGTATAAGCGGGCGCCCTCCTCGTTCAAGTAAGGATCCGGGATGAACTTCTCGCGGTCAAGCTCAGGACGATTGAGGTATCCGCGAGCGAGGCCATCGCCCCCGATAAACAACTCTCCGAACTCTCCGGCGGGTGTGGGACGCAGTTCCGAGTCGAGAATTCTGACCAGGGTCCTTGTGATGGGCTGCCCTATGGGTACGTGGTTCTCCAGCGGAGTGTCCCGCGTGACTCGGCAGCAGCAAGTAAACGTGGTGTTCTCGGTCGGCCCGTAACCATTGATGACGCAACCATTGTCCATGGCGGTGAGCGCCTTGCGCACGTGCGCCGGCGAGAGGACGTCACCGCCCGCGAGCAATTGCCTGATACTCCGGAAGGCCTCCGGCCGCTCGTCGGCAAAGGCGTGGAACAGCCCGGCCGTGAGCCAGAGAATGTTCACCCGGTGACGCTTGATAACGCCCTCGAGATCCGAGAGGGACATGTCTCGCGGCGGCGCGATCGCCAAACGGGCCCCATTCAAAAGAGGCGCCCAAATCTCAAACGTAGATGCGTCGAATGAAAGCGGAGCAAACTGCAGAAAGACATCGTCCGGCGTGATCGTGACGTAGTTCGTGTCTCGCACCAGCCGGGTCACGGAGCGGTGCTCGACCATGACTCCCTTAGGCACACCAGTCGAACCGGACGTATAGAGTACGTAAGCGAGGCTGCGCTCGCCGGGTAAGGCGCCGGCCGGAATTGGGCCTGCCAGCGGCAGCGCATGCATATCGATGAAGTCAGCTCCTGGCAGAAGCTCTTCAACAGCGGCCCGCTGGCCGTTCATACCGATCACAAAGTGAGCAGAGGCGTCCGCCAGCATAAAGCGCAATCGGTCCGCGGGCAGCGTGAGATCAAGTGGAAGGTACGCGCCACCTGACTTCAGAATCCCAAGCAGGGCCGCGATCAACTCGGGGGAACGAGGGAGGCACACGCCGACGAGCGTTTCCGGCGCAAGATGTCGTCGCAGCAAGACCGCGCAAACGCGGTCGGCCATCTGGCTGAGCGCGGAGTAGGTGACGGTGGAGTCTCCAAATTCCAAAGCTACGGCGTTGGGACGAACAGCCACCTGCTCCTCAAAGAACTCGTGAATGGAGCCGTGTTTGACAGGCCACATACTCTGGTCGCTGCCCTGAGTTGGAGTCCCTCTCGAAATCGTGACTGGCTCTTCTTTTTCCATTAAACACTCTCCCCCCGACTGCTAGTCCAAGACCTGGACAATAGAAAATCTGCTTTTGCACGCACTCACCATGCGCTTGATGCTCTGGCGAAGGCGCCTGTGCCGAGAAGCCCCCGAATCCGCGCCATCAGTCCGTTGTTGTGTCGTGCCGGTACGAGATCAGAGATCCGCAGGCCAGGATTGGCCGCCGCCTGACGTGCGATATGGAGATACGTCTTCGACATCTCCAGCATTGTTTGCTTCTTAAACAGATCGGCGTTGTATATGAACCTGGCCAGAATGCCCTCGCTGCGGTCGTCCATTTCGAGATGCAAATCGAATTTCGTAATGCCCGTTTCCACGTCCATCTGAGTGAACTTCCAGCCCGGCTCAAGCTCGCCGAGCGGTGGTTCGAGAGAAAACATAACCTGAAACAGCGGATGCCGCGACCCGTTCCGTTGGGGAGCGATCTTCTGCACAACCGCGGAGAATGGAACCTCATCCCTGCCAAGCGCCGAGATGGCCATCTCACGGACTCGTTCGACCAGTTGCAGAAAACTCGGGTCACCCGAGGCATCGACGCGCAGCACGATGGTGTTCAGGAAAAGACCGACGATGCTCTCCGTCTCCGACCATTTCCTGCCGGAGGCTGCACTCCCGATCGGAATGTCGGCGGAGCCAGCTCGGTCCTTGAGCAGTACAGCGATCAAGGCGGTCAAGACCATGAACAAAGTCGAATTGGTGCGCCGCGCAATCTCCTTCATGGCATCGGCGATTTCTTTGGGCACCACAAACCGTTCCATGGAGCCTCGAAAGCTCTGGACACCGCTCCGGGGATAGTCGGGCCGAAGTTCCAATTGCGGAAGGTTTGCCAGGGTCCTCTCCCAGTACTCGAGTTGGGAAGTGACCATCGACCCTTTCATGTTCTGCCTATGCCACTCGGCGTAATCCGGGTAATCGATGGCAGGTTTCGGCAGCTCAGCCTCGACTCCGCTGGCATAGGAGCGGTACAGCGATGCAAGCTCTGGCAAGAAAATCTTGTACAGAGAAACACCGTCAAAAATTATGTGATGCAGCGTCACATAGAGACGGTGCTCCTCTGAAGAAATGCGGACCAATCTCCAGCGGAGCAAGGGCCCTCGCGAGAGATCGAAAGGCGTGAACGCATCGTAAGATGCGAGCTTCAGGGCACGGCGCTCCCGCTCGGCTGGCGGCAACGAGGAGAGATCTGAGAACGGAACCGGCACATTCAATTGAGGCCGGATGATCTGGAACAACTCTCCGTCACGCAATTCAAACGTAGTGCGCCACGCGGCGTGGCGCTGAACAAAGGCGGCGAGGCTCTTGCTGAACGCTTCAACATCAAGCACACCGTTGTAGTGGACCGTGACCGGCTCCACGTAGACAGGCTTAGTTCCGGCCAGTTCAGCATGGACCCAGATCTGCTCCTGCTCCACGGAGGCGCGCGCAGACGACTGCCGAGCGCGAGCTGGAATCACGCGCGAATTGACCTTGTCCGAGGCGCCCCTTGCTTTCAGCCAGGCTTCGACGAGATCTCGCTGTTCCCGGGAAACGGAAGATCCGCCATGAATGGCGCCGAGCAGGCGATTGGATGATTCGGTCATATCGTTCACCCTCTACGGAACTATGGCGTCGAAGCTGGCGGGCAACTCTGTCAATCCACGCAACCCGAGATTGAACCGCCAGTTCAACTGACTGGTGTTCAGCCGCAGATTCTTGAGCCGCCTCAAGACTGTGGGGAAAGCGATCTGCGCTTCCAGTCGGGCCAGCGGAGCACCAAAACAAAAATGCGCTGCCCATCCGAATGCGAGATGGCGGTTTTCGGAACGCGTGAAGTCCAGGCTGTCCGGATTGGAGAATTGATCCGGGTCCCGGTTCGCGGCGGCCATGACTGCCAATACAGCCTGGCCCTTGCGGATCATCTTCCCACCAATCTCCACATTTTCCGGGGCGATGCGGCCAGTGTGTTGGCTGGGGCTTTCATAACGCAGCAACTCCTCAACAGCAGCCCCGATTACCGAGGGATCATTCATGATCCGCTCTTTCGCCGTAGGGTTCCTGAACAACGTCAGCAGCCCGTTCCCGATGAGGTTCGTAGTTGTTTCCTGTCCGCCGACCATGGTGACGATACTGTTCGCGATCACCTCTTCGTCGGTGAGCCGGTCTCCATCGATTTCGGCTGTCAGCAGGGCGTGAATCAGGCCGCCGCGTGGGTTGCTGCGCTGCTCCTCAACGGCCGCCCTGAAATAGGCTGACACCGCTTCGACCGTATTCAACATCTGCCCGATCCGATTCGGATTGTGCTGGAAATTGCCGAGCATCTCGGCGAAGTCGGCAGACCACGCCTTCAGTTGGCGGTGATCGGAAGTTGGTAGACCCAGCATTTGAGCCGTTACGATCGCGGGGAGAGGATTCGCGATTTCCTCGATGATGTCGAACTCACGCCTGTCCTGCAGACCATCTATCAACGAATCCGTGATCTGTTGAACCTGCGCACGAAGTGCCTGGACGCGCGCCGGCGTAAAGGCCTGCGCCGCCAGACTCCGAATGCGCGTGTGCGCAGGCGCGTCCATGAACAGCATCTGCTTCACGAGCACGCGAGCAATCGGCGCCATGGCTTCCAGGCCCATCGCCGCAAGCTGTTCGGGCGTAGGCGTGCGAACCGCTGAGAATGTCTTCAACACCCTCATCACGTCGTCGTACTTCGTGATAACCCACGCGTGCAGGAACGGATCCCAATGCACGGGATCCTCGTTGCGCAAGCGGGCGTAAAGCGGGTACGGATCCGCGAGAACGTCCGGATCGAGCAAATGGTATAGGCTCAACGAACTGTCTGTCTTCGCCTGGTCGGCTATTCTTGCAGTTGCCATAATGATGTTCCAATGCGGCTCAGCCGCGCCCGTCCGATGCTTGCATCGCTTGGATGCGAAGAATGATTTCTTCTTCAATCCGGCGAGCCAGCAATTCGACGCTCGGCTGTTCGAAAACCTGACGCAACTGCAACTCGATGCCGAACCCGTCCCGGACTCGCGCAATCACCTGCGCGCCGAACAGAGAGTGGCCGCCCAACTGAAAGAAGTTGTCTCGTATGCTCACGGTCTCCACGCCAAGCAGTTGGCAAACGATCTTGCTGACACGCTTCTCTACCTCTGTCTGTGGCGCATCCGACTCATCAACCAAAGGCTCAGGCGTTGCGGTCGCAGGATCGGGGAGCGCCGCCCGGTCCAATTTGCCATTTGGCGTCATGGGCAGTTCGCTGATTCTGACGAACATCGCTGGGACCATGTATCTAGGCAAAGACTTGCCAAGGTACTCCGACCACTCGACGCCTCCGGCGCCGTCTTCAGTCACCAGGTACGCGACAAGCTGCTTTTCTTGACGGCTGTCTTCCAATGCAACAACCGCACTGGAGCGCACACCCGGATGGCGATTCAATAAGAACTCTATTTCCTGCGGCTCAATCCGGTTGCCGAGGATCTTGATCTGCTGATCGGCGCGGGCACAAAACTCGAGTTCACCATCCGCGGCCATGCGGCCCAGGTCGCCCGTGCGATACGCCCGCACCTCGGAACCGTCCTCGCGCTGAAGCGAGACGAACCTTTCCAGGGTCAAGGTTTCATTGTTGTGATAGCCCCGCGCCAGACCTGCCCCGCTGATCCAGATGTGCCCCTCTGTGCCTGGCGCCACGCTCTGGAGGCCTTCGTCCAAAACGTGAATCTGCATGCCGTCGATCACTCTGCCAATCGATGGCGGGCGGTCGCGGCCCGGTTCGGTGGGCACGATTCCCGACGTCGCAACGACGGTGCACTCGGTCGGGCCGTAATTGTTGACGACCTCAAACGGCAATCCCTGCGGCGCATATCTGCGCAGCGTATCCGCACCTGTCAAGAGGTAGCGAAGTGCTGTCTCGCGCGGCCATTTGAGCGACATCAATTGCTCGGCAATGCATGTCGGAGCAAAACTGATGGTCACCTGCTTCTGAACCATCCAATCGCGAAGTTGTTCCGGCAACAGTCTGGTCAATGCGTTCGGAATGTGGAGGCTCGCACCAGCGCAGAGTGAAGGCCAGATCTCCCACACGGCGGCATCGAAGCCCAGCGAGGACGCTAGGGTTGAGCGGTCATCCGCAGTGACCGAAAACGCATTGATATGCCACGCAATCAGGTTGGCCAGAGCCCCGTGGGTCAGTTCCACGCCTTTGGGCTGGCCGGTTGATCCCGACGTGTAAATCAGATAGGAGAGCGTTTCGTTCTCAATCTCAACCTCGGGACTGCTCACCGGCAACGTCCCGCAGTTCGAGAACTCCTTATCAACGAGCAAGCTTGGAACGCCCGCCAGCGCGTTGCCGCGCGCTTCGCTCTCGACAAAAACGGCGGACGCTTGAGCGTCGCGCAGCACGAAGTTGATCCGGGCTTCCGGATACTCAGTATCGATTGGAAGGTAAGCGGCGCCAGACTTCATCACACCCAACGCGACCACCGGAAACAGGGGCGAGCGATCCATGAGGATGGCTACGACGTCACCCACTCCGATTCCCCGACGAATCAATAGATGTGCGATTTGGTTCGAGCGTGTCTCCAGCTCCGCAAACGCAAGGCTCCAGTCGCCGCCCGCGACCGCAACGGCGTCTGGTAATTCTCTCGCTCGCTCCGCTATCAGGTCCAGCACCAGGCTGGGCGTGGAACCTCGCTCTAGATCCGATATCACCTGTGTCGCCATATTTCTTAACCTCCCCTTCTGTTGCGTTTACTTAAGCAATTCGACGAGTGCCGGTCCCGAAACGGCACGCTTCGTGATTCGCTTTCCCATCGCGAGCTCATACACCGAAACGGTCTTGTTCAACATCGCGTCGAGGCTGAACAACTGCTCGAACTTAGCCCGGCCACGAGTTCCCATATGCTCTAACATCGTTGGGTCAAAGACGAGCTTTTCCAGCGCGCCCAGCAGGCCATTGCCATCCCGCGGAGAAACCAGCAAGCCCGTTTCGCCATCATCCACGGCTTCCCTGACTCCGTTGACATCCGTGGAGATCACCGGCAGTCCGGCGCGCATTGCCTCCAGAATGCTGATCGGGAATCCTTCCCAATTCGTTGAGAGGACGAAGAGGTCCGCCTGAGCAAGCAGTTCAGGGATGTCCCGCCGTTGCCCGAGAAATTCCACTTTGATATGGGCCGGGCACGCCGCGGCCGCCTGCTCCGCCTGCTGCCTGAGCGGGCCGTCGCCGATCAAGGTCAAAATCGCCGGACGCTTTAGCTTTGCGACCGTCTCGACCAGCAGCGTCTGGTTCTTCTGTGCCGCGAACCGGGCAACCATCACGATGCGCGGCGGATTGCCCGAACCCGGTCTCGCCCTGTGGAGCGTATCAGCGCCGCCATTGTGGACCGTGACGAACTTATCGGCGCCCGCAATCTTCTTGGCGATTGCGGCCGTTCGATTTGCCTCGGAGACAGTGATGATCTTCTTGCTGCAAAGTGCGGCGAAGGTCTCAGCAGGACGCCCTAGCGCGCGCCACGCGAGAGACGTTCCCTCCGAAAAGCACCAGGTATGCGCGGTGAAGACCGCTGGAACGTTTGCAAGCCGCGCCGCGAGCCTGCCGACGAGCCCGGCTTTCGTGGTGTGGCAGTGTACCAAGTCGGGGCGGAGACCACGGATCAGCTTGATGGACTCGGCTGTCGCCTTCAGGTCTGAGATCGGGTCAATTCGCTGAACCAACGAAGGTAGCACATGGCACTCGATGCCAAAGCTTCTGGCCTGGTCCGTGCAATAGCCCTCCTCGCCCGTAGCGAGGACCATCTCAAAATCGTCCCGGAAACCGCGCAACAGATCCAGAACGTGGACCTGCGCGCCTCCGAGATCCGCCTTCGTGACGATCTGCAGAATGCGCGGCCCGCGCGATTTCCGGCGTTTCGATGCTATGGTTTCGACCTGCAATTTCATGCGACCAGTGCCTCTCGGGAAAGGATCTCCCACGTCTGTGCGGCTGCGTTGTCCCAGGTGAAGCGCTGGGCGCGTTTGATTCCTCGCCGGCTCATCTCACTCCGCAAGGATTCGTTGTTCACAACCCTGAGGATTGCGTCCGCTATTGAAGTTACGTTTTCAGGATCAACAAGCACTGCTGCGTCGCCCACGACTTCGGGGAGCGATGTTCCATTGGAAGTGATCACCGGCGTACCACATGCCATCGCCTCGGCAGGCGGCAATCCGAAGCCTTCATACAACGACGGGTAGACAAAGGCGACGGCGCCTGAGTACAGCGCGGGTAGATCTTCGTCGCTGACATATCCAGTGAAAAAGACTCTCTCTGGAATCCTGCTGATGTTGACGTCCGAGAAGACCCGCGAACCTCGTGTGCTCAGGCCTGTGATGAGCAACTGTGTGTCCGGGCAACTCTTGTGAATTCGCTCCCAAGCATCCAGCAGCCGGACAAGGTTCTTGCGAGGCTCGACCGAGCCGACATACAGCAAGTACGGCGCGGGCGAGATACCCAGGGTTTTCCGCACCCTCTCCACCTCGGATGCCGGCCGGGGCCAGAACTCCGGGCCGATCCCATTGAGCACGACGCTCACCTTCTCCGGCGCCACGCCAAAAGCGTTGATGATCCGCGAGCGCGTGAATTCGGAAATCGCGATGAGATGTTGAGCCGACTTCGCAAGGGCTGGAAGCAGGTACTTGTACCAGGAGACGAAAGAACGGCTGAACCACTCCGGACGGTCGATTGGAATGATGTCGTGAATCGTGCAGACCTGATGGCGAACGAAGACGGGCCCGGTGTTGTTAGGGCTCCATAGTAGGGAACTTCCAACCGAAGCCGGCAGACAAACCTGTTCCCAAAGATGTCCCGCCGGTCCCTTGAGGGCATAGCTCGGGCGAATTTCGCGCAGGTGCTCTGACAACCGCGAAGAGACTTCATGCGCATAGCGCTGCATTCCGGCTTTGCGATGCACGTGGAAGCGGGCGTTGACCGCGATGGAGTCTTTGCCATTGACCCGCGAAGACTTTGTTTGCTCAGCCATTCAGTACCTCTTTACCCAGCGGCGATGTCACCGTTTCGAGGGGTTTGTGACGGTTCCAAAATGGAGTGCGAACCATGACCGCGTGAACCATGCTGGCGCAAACGAAGCACTCGGCAATCAGAACGCTAACGGCCATCCCGACATGTTGAAATCGCGGCGCAGCCGCAAATGCCATAACAAGATTCAGCGCGCCCGCCGTCAGGATGATTCGATTGACCACACCATCCTGACCGTGCGGAAGCAACCATTGAAGACCAACAGAAGTAGTCACTGCGAGCAGCGGTGGTAGCAATGCGAAGATCCGCAACACTGTCACTGCCGGGGCAAAACTGGCACCGGTTATAGTGCGAATCAGTAAAGGAGCAAATACGTAAAGTCCAATGCCCAGCAAAAAACCGCCCGAGATCATGAGCGTGGCGCCAATGCGCGCCAACCGCGCGGCCTCCGCTCCGGAGCCAGCCGCAAGGCGGCTCAAACGCGGGTACAGCGCTTCGCGAACCGGATTCAACAGGCCGAAAGCCGCTTTGCTGATCTTCTCGGCGATCGCAAAGTAACCGACTGAAGCGGCCGGCGCAAACAGCCCCAGGATGAACGCGTTTCCCGCACCGTACAAGCTCTCTCCACTTCGAAAGACGAATAGCCTCCAGCTTGAAACCAAAGCGTCCCGCACCAGGGATACCGTCGGCACGACGAAGGGGAACAGCCGGTAGGCAATGCCCATTCCGATGATCGCCGACAGCAACGGCGGGATCCCTTGCAGCAGCAACGCCAACCATGCGTTCTCCGGAGACCGGACAATCAGGAAAATGCCAATCACGCCGATCGTTTTCCCGACGATTTCGAGAGTTGCCAGCAACCGCAAGCGCTCAAGCCCTTGGAAGAACCAGAGAGGGTTGATCCCCTGGCACACTCCGTAGAACACTCCAGCCCAAAGCAATTGAGGGTTGTCGCGTAGCAGTGGAATGAATCGAGAAGCCAACCAGGCGGCCGCGATACTGCCAGTTGCCAACAGAGCCTGCGCCCCAACCACTCCGGCCATCACGTTGCCGCAGACCGCAGGCGAATGCCTCGCCTGGGCGATCTGCCTCGTGGCCGATAGGTTGAAACCGAATTCAATCATCAGTACGATGAACTCCCCGAGTGAGCTGACAAATGCCACCGTCCCCCAAACCGATGGGCCCAATACCCGAGCCAGATACGGCATCGTGATCAGAGGGAAAATCTTGCGGCACAACTGCACGCCATACAGGGCGGCCGTATTGTGAACAAGGTCATTCCTGACAAGCCCGCCAATCCGTGCCATCCACGTGTTAGGAGCACCCTTCGTCGCGTCAGAACCCGCCTCCTCCACGCGCGACCCGCCAGCCGAAACGTTGTCTTGCTGCGCTTCGCCTTCGGCCGCTTCAGCGGCTAGAACGGTGGACGGATTATGCGGACTCTTGACCGGCATCGTGTTCATGAAGGGTAGTAACTCAGTAGGCTCCGCTGCCGAAAAGCACAACGCCTACCGTGCGGTACAAAATGAAGAGATCCAGCCACACCGAGCGGTTCCGGACATACATTGTGTCCAAACGGACGCGCTCGTCATAGGTCGTATCGTTCCGGCCGGATACTTGCCATAGACCTGTCAGGCCGCCCTTGACGCGGGTGTACTCGGAGAAGGCTGCGCCGTACCGGCTCACTTCGGCCTGTACGATGGGACGCGGACCGACCAGGCTCATCTCGTTCTTGAGAACATTCCACAGTTGCGGCAGTTCATCGAGGCTGGTCTTGCGTAGAATCCGGCCGACCCGCGTCACTCGCGGATCGTTCCTCAGCTTGTGATCTCTCTCCCATTCGGATCGAGCCTCTTCGTTTTCGCTGAGGTGACGCTTTAGGATCTCGTCGCCGTTCACTAGCATGGTGCGGAATTTCCAGGCCGGAAAGAACGCGCCTCGCCGTCCGATGCGCCGGTGACCGAAGAGCGCAGGGCCCGGGCTGTCGAGCTTGATTGCCAGAGCCACGCTGAAGAACAGCGGCGCCAGAAAGAGCATCAATCCGCCGCTCACGGCCATATCGAGAAGACGCTTGAAGAACTCATGCCCCGGCCGGCTTGTCTGCGGCATCTCAAGGCCCAACATGTTGCCCAGGGACTTGGGCCGCATCCACAAATGGGACCAGGAAAACAGCGCAGGGATCACGAGTACGTGCGCGAAGTGGGGCAAGACATTCTGCTCGATGAACCGCATGAAATCGCCGGACAGGTTCTCGGGCATCGCAATGATAGCGTAGGCGGAGGATTCCCGGCTGACCAATGACGAAATCATGTTCATGCCACGATATACGGGCACTCCGTAAAGCTCGCGAACGAAGGAGTTGGGATCCACCACCGCGATGGGCTTCAGGCCCAGGCCGGGCTGTTCACGAATCGCTCGCAACGCCATGCGGCCAGTCTCGCCGGCTCCGATGACAACAGTGGGGTAACCCCACCAGTCGCGGCGGCTCAGCAGCAGGCGCACTGCCCCGCGAGACAGCGGCACCAGGATGATGCTGAGCAAAAGGGCCGTGAACAACGGCCACGTGAAGACCTGCGAAGCACCGCGCCACGAAACCGTAAGGGCGGACAGAAGCAGGAACAGACCCGAGGAAGAAATCGTCGCGCGCCTGATCTCTTCGGGCGGACCCATCGCCACGCCGGAATACAACCCCATCGCGGCGTAGATTGTCAGGAACACCAGCATCAGGGGCGCGAGGCGCAAATAGCTTGCGATGTTCAAGTGATGATCCACCAGCGCCTTTGCCCCAACGCTGATGGCGACAGAGATCAGCAAGGCGAAAATGTCGCTGCATAGCAACGACACAATCATTGAAATGGGCCGGGCTGTGGATCTCGGGCGGTCAATACTGATTGCCTGAGAAGCTGTCATTGTGTCCTCCTCCGATCGGTTAAGTCAAAGCCGGGCGCCGGGTTCTCATTCGACGAAGACCAGACTCGGGCCGGAATCCAGGGCAGTGCCAACAGGATCCAAAAATGCCGCCAATGCACCGTGTCCACCACCCCGCTGTTGATGAGCTGGCCGCAAATGCACGCCGCTGAGGCGACGAAAAGACCTCGCCACGCGGCTGTCTCTGCCAGGCAGGCCTTGCGAACCGCCTGAATCACCGAAGCCAGCGCAAACCCAACGAAGCAGCAGAGTCCAAACAGACCGTTCTCGCTCAGCACCCGCATGTAGGAGCTATGCGTGGCGTACTGGAATGTCGCTTCCGACTGCCCCGGTCCAATACCTAGAGGGTGATCAATCGCCGCCTGCACGGCCATGCGCTGCGTCTGAAAACGAATCTGATCGTAATCGTGCATCCCGCCCTGGCCGAGCCGCACCGTGAGCATCGTTTGCACCGAAGGAACCTGAAGAATCGCGAGCACGGCCAACGATGCAACTGCCCCAAACAAGAAAACTCTGCTCAGCGAAACCGAGTGCGCTTCGGGGGACCGGGAGGGCAGCACCAGGTCCAATACAACGAAGAGCGCGAGTGAAGCGACGTAGTTGATCCAGCAAGCGCGCGAGTAGCTGAGCGCGATTCCCAGCGAGGCCACCACCGCCATGCACGCCTGCCAGAAGCGTGAATTAATCGGCAGGCACCCTGTGATCGCCATCACTGCAATTGGAACCAGAAAAGGGCCGTATACGTTCGGGTCCTTGAACAACCCCTTCGGCCGTCCGTAGAGCAACAGGTACGACTGGAATCCAATCAAGTGGAAATACGAGGCTAACGCCAAGGCAACTGAAATCAACGCCGCGAACGAATAGCCGCGAAAAACCACCTGTAATAACGGCATCCCGCCCACGTCTAGAGCCCCTATACACAGCGCCCAGGACGTCATCAGGTAGAACGTCACCAGAAAATACCAGGCCGCCCGTGCCGGATCAGCCGCCAGCGAAATCGAAACGACGTTGGCCAGGGCCAAACCAGTCAGCAGGATCGTGGGCACAATGCTGATAGCAGCCAGACGAACCGTGCCCATCACAGTTCCGAGCGCCAGCAGCAACAACATCACTGCGTCTACCGGCGCCGGCTCCACAAGCACGAACGAGCTGATGCAGAAGGCAAAACCGAACAGCAGCCAGTACAGCCGGGCTCCTGAAGGAATCGAGACCGGCACCGTCCAATCGTTGCCTGTGAGCGCTATCGTCTGCATCGTGACCTAGTAGGAATAGCCGTACGCACTGCGGAGCCGCTTGCAGTCATTCAGGATAGTGCCGAGCAGCGGAATGCCATCATCGGCCATCTGCTGGCGGGCGGCGATCGCCGCTTCCTCGGTAGTCCTGCCAGCTCGAAGGACGAGGATTGACCAATCTGCCAGCCGGCCCAAGGTCCTGCTTTCGGGGATCAGGAGCAACGGGGCAGTGTCGATCAGGATCAGCTTGTAGTCGGTCCGCACGGCTTCGATCAGTTCGGCAATTCGTTTCGATTGGAAGAGGTCGAAGGCGACTGCGCCAGGTGCGCCGGCGGTCAACACGTCAAGGTTGGAGTTCTCGGGGCGGCGGACAAGGGCTTGTACGCTCGCAAGGGAAATCGGCTCCTCGCTCGAAAGAAGATTGGATAGCCCGTCGCCATTTTCAATTCCGAACATAGTGTGAAGCGTGGGCTTGCGGAGATCGGCGTCGATCAAGAGAACGCGGTTCCCGATTTCAGAGAGGATGCTTCCGAGGTTGGCCGCGATGGTAGTCTTGCCATCGCCCGCTCCCGGGCTGCTGACCGCGATCACGCGGTGCTCGCTACCTTCGTCCAGTGCAAAGAGAATCGAATTAATGGAGGAGCGGAACGAGTCGTCGAAGGGCGACGATGCGGCTGCCTCCTTCTCTCTGATGGCCTGCCTATCGGGCTGCCGCTGCAGGCCCAACGTGATGGCGCCCGAATTCGCTGGTTTGGACTTTGAGAAAGCACGGCGCGCTTGCGAACCCGCCAGCCGGCTCCGCTCGGACTTTGTGGCGGATGGGATGATGCCAAGTTCCATGACGCTCAGAAGCGCGGGCGCATAGCCAGGCGAGCGCAGCGTGTTGCTGGTCTGGTCTAGCACGAAGATCACTGAACCGGTGATCAGCAGACCGGCGAAAAGGCCGATCGAACATATGAACATCGCTTTCGAGTTATTGGGCGGCTCGGGGAATGTAGCAGCGTCGACAATGCGTATTCCGCTGGATCGAACGACCGACGCCAGCTCCGTATCGTTGACTCGCTTCAGCATGTCCTCATACATGCTTCGGGTTGTTTCCAACTCGCGCTTCAGGGTGTTGTAGTGAATCGTCTTTTGAGCGAGGCTGCCGACCTTGGCCGACTGAGCCGCATATTCCACAACCACCGCGTCTTCGTTGCGCTTGGAAGCCGAGTACTCATTGCTAATTCGATTCCGAATGTTCGCCCGCTCATTCGCGATGGTCGATTCCAACTCTGCGATCTGTGCCTGCAAGTGCTTGGCCTTGGGATAGGCGGGCGTAAAAGCCGAACTCATTTCAGCCTCTTGCCTTCGCAGGTCGGCCAGGCGCACGCGATACTCTTTCAGCGCCGGGTCGTCCAGGACCTCAGGCAACGACTGCGGATCGGCGATCGTGGCGACGGTATTGCGTGTCTCTTTCTGAATACGGTCGGCCTGGGCGCGCGACAGTTGGTCCTGAAGCCGCTGCAACCGGGCGTCGTCTACGCTCACGCCATCGTTGGTGGACAGAAGGCCCGCACTTGCCGTGTAGGAAAGTAGATCTTTCTCCGCAAGGTCCATCTTGGCCCGCAAGTCCGTCAGGTGGCGTCCCAGCCAATCACCGACGTTGCGGCTGAGATTCCAGCGCGACTCCATGTTCTCGTCGACCGCTTCCTGCGCGACTGCGTTGACGAAGTCCAGTGCGACCTTCGGATCGGTGTCATCAAAGGCGATTTCAACAAGGTTTGACTGGTGAACCTGCTGAACTTTCAGGCGTTTTTGAACAATCTCAATCGCCGTGTGAAGCCGTTCCTGTGCGCCCATTGCCAGGGGACCCGACTGAACCTGCTTCGCGAGGCCGACCCGCGCGAGGAGATGACGGATAGGCGTAAAGAGCGAGCTTCTGGACTGCGAAAGGAAGCGGTTGTCCTCATCCAGGTGCGTCTTCTTCACCGCTCTGGCAACCAATCCTTCGCTCTTCAATAACTCCAACTGGGTTTGCGTGTAGCTCTCGGACGAGGAACCGCCCTCGATAGGGCCGGTAGGATCCACCGACTGGAGGTTCAGGAAGTTTGCATTGATACCCAGCAGTTCGATCGAAGTTTTGACGTGATAACTTGCCGGCTCGGAAAGCGCAACAATCGCGCCCCCCCCTGTGCAAACTGTCAGAATAAGTAAAACGAGCAGCTTGCGATCGACGATCGCCGCCCAATACCTATTTAGCTGGTTAGGCTCGCCAGGCGGTTTGATCTGGGTCCGGTTGACCGTTTCCAAACGGGCGGCACCTCGAAATGGCTCGCGAGGCAGAAGAGTGGCGCTAGGCAAAACTGCTTTCCTCCCGTTGAGTGTGTTATCCATGCTGTTTTCCGGTGATCCTTTCACGGCTACCTTCTCCAAATCACGATGCCAGTTCCGGTCTGAATTGCGGCCTCAATCGACCGGAGCGCAATCTTCTTACCGGTGTTTGTCGGAACATAAAGGACATCGTCGGGCAACAACATCAGATCGGGCCCCTTGCCATCAAGAATCTTGGCGATGTCCACCGGTATCTCGGAACGCCCCGCCGCCGAGTCCCGCAACACCTTCGCGTGACGCGCCGATGCAGTGCCCTGGAGCCCTTCCGCCAGGGAAAGCGCCCGGATCAGGGACAATTGCTCCCGATCCCCGAGTACAAAACCGCCGGGCTTTTTGACATCCCCCATTACGAAGATCATCTCGGCCTTGGCCACCGATATGACGTCATTAGGGACAACAAGCATGCCCGCTCTGTGGTCCGACCCGTTGAGGATTCCGGTGATTGGAATCCTGATTTCTGTGACGCCCGTTACGAAGTCCGCGCCCGGCTGTGTCGGGTGGCTCGTCTCGCGAGGGTCCTTGCGTGTGATTACCAACCAGGATCCGGCGTCAGACCGCAGTCCACCGGCCACTGAAAGCATCTGAACCAGGGTCCGCGGCGTGGTCATTTGATAGACCCCAGGGTTGGTAACCGCTCCGAGGACAGAAACCGGCCGGCTGCGATACTGAACCGACGCAACCGTCGTCCTGGGCTCTTTGACGTAGACCTTAAGGCTGTCGTTGATGGCCCGCTCAAACTCGGCCACTGTCAAACCAGCGACCTGGAGACGGCCGATGATTGGTAAACCAATCGTCCCGTCCTCACCTATCTGAAACACCTTCCCGTTGAGTTCCTCTACATCGGAGTCTCGAAGCGTGATCTCATCGCCGCCTCCGAGCACGCCAACTTCGGCGGAAGGCAACCCTGCTCCGCCATCGTCGCGCTTCGTTGGTTGCGCCGAGAGGATGCCCGCCAGCAACGGGATAAGGAGAAACACCGATAGTGTGCGATTTATAATCATGGCTAATCTTAAAATTTAGATGAACTGAGTCTGCGATTCGGTGCGAAAAATAATGCCAATATGTTGGTCTTGACTAACGCCGGAATGAGGGATATATGATTTCTTGGTACGGTATGAATGATACAATCAGATTCCGCACAAAGCCAGCCTAGCGCGTTAGAAACCCTTGCAGCCGATCGCTGCAACATCCATATTAAGGCTAAGTTTCACTACAATTACAGAAAACGATCACGTCTGAGCGTTGCGCTAATCTATAGCGAACAGCCGACGATGCTCGCTATTATAAAGATTGAATGGAGCGAGAGACATGACAAGCAGCGACGCAGTCATCGGATGAACCGCAGGTAAGCCATTACTCAGCCATACCTTGGCCGCGAATCCGGCGGCGCGGAGATTATGCAATGCGGTAGACGGCAATACTGCTTCTACAGCCAATGCGCACCACCCAACGCCAGTCGCTCATCCGTTTACTCCGGGCTCATCTTCCAACGCTGGCCGGAGGGCATTCCCTGCGACTCCCTGCCTGACTTGGGCATGTCCCGCGTAACTGGGAGGGGCGAACCATTCATGAATCCTCTCTCCATATCCGTTGACCTAGTTTCCTCAATCTTGGGGGTTCTGTCAAGCTCAAATTAGCGTTTCGCAATGTCCGTGGGAAAGCGGCATTCTCTTCGGAATAAACAACGGCGCGATTTCGTAGTACGTTAGTACCAATAGCTGAGCACATAATCTTCTCCCATGAGTGTGCCCACCAAAAACAAAGTCGCCCACGGGCAATCGCGCGCAATGTCAGGAGCTACTCACACACAGCAGCCTGTACAATAGATTAGGATCTTCTCCTCTTCTTTAAAAGGCTCACTTTTACAACTATTTACCTCAACTGGCGCGCGCGCAACACCGGCGTCAACGCCTGGATTCCCTCATCCTGTGAATGACGGCCCAAGCGGAGTTTTGGGTGTCGTTTGAGTCAGCGCGGATGGCCTTGGGCGCGCACGGCGCGGAACGGCTTCCGCCCCAAGAGAATCTGCAGTACTGGTACTCCATCGCTCACAGCAGACGGTTCGTTGATCCCGCAACGGCGGGTTCAGCACCACGGGCTGCTCGGATCAGGCTAACTAGAGCATCGTGTACGCTGGTTCTGGCGCTACGGGTGGCGCGGCGGGTCTCGGAACCTGCGCCCTACCCGTCGCGTCCCAGCCGAGGGATTCGTTGCAGAAAGGGAGGTCCGCGCCGGACCGACAGACATGCTTCTTCTGCTTGTGCCCATTTGGCTCCACAAGGCCCTACCCGTCCCCTTCCTGCCGATTGGCTTCTGCATTTTGCTTGGCAGCCTGGGGTTAGTTCTACGAAAACGTTGGGTCACAGGACTTTCTCTCGGCATCTTGTGGGCGTTTTCGATGCACCCGACGTCAACCTGGTTGGCGTCCGGGTTGGAGCAGCGCTATCCAGCGATGGAAGTGAAAGACTGCCCGAAAGCGGACGCAGTCGTCGTACTCAGCGGGATGCTCCTTGAGCCCGTGACTTCAGCCACCGAATGGAATCAGGCGGTGGACCGGTTTGAGCGTGGCGTTGAGCTTGTCGCCAGTGGCCGCGCCCCCAAGATCCTGTTTACTCGCGGACTGTCCTGGCCGGATGTCGGCCTCGAACCCGAGGGCGAGCGTCTGGTCCGGGAAGCGCTAAAGCGCGGGATCCCGGCAGACAAGATCGAACTGACGGACACTGCGGTGTTTGAAACTTCCGAGGAAGTGAGGTCAATCCGGCGAACGATGGAGAAACACGGCTGGCATCGGATCATCCTGGTTACAAGCGCGACGCACATGCCCCGCGCCATGTGGTTGGCGGAGGCGGACAGGATTGAAGCGATCCCATTCCCGGCGGATTTCGAAGCGGAGAGCCACCTCCCACTCGAATTCACCAGCTTCCTGCCTCAAGCCCGGTGCTTGGAAAAGTCGGAGCGCGCCATCCGGGAGTGGATTGGGCTGACCTATTACCGCACGTTTGGAATCTAGCGCCGGAACCGCGTGATTCGGTGCTAGTGCGGACCACCCCCTCACGGTCAGAACACTAGTTCGCGACGAGACACGCAGCGGCGGCCGCGACAGGGCTCGAACGGGGACCCGCGGCGCGTGAAGCCGCCGGTCCAATGCCGCTCAGTGGCTCAACTTCACTTAGGAATTGGAACAATTCTTTGAGTTCAATAGCTTACCGATGGACTCGAATGGCACAGGCCACCACCCGGAGAGGACCGTTTTGAATTGGCGCCGCCACCAAAATCCGCACTTTCGGTGACGGACACAGACTGCAACGGATGACCCAAAGGGCTGGCCATCGAGGGGTGGCGAACGCCGAACTTGCCCCTCAAAACGCGGCCCAATCTGCTGCTGGGCATATAGCCTGGAGGCCGCGCTTTGCCGGGCGCACCTCTCCCAGGTCAGGGGAAGGCCCTCCAAGGTTTCGCTCCATCACCGCTCCCCGGTAATTTCTTCCGTCTATGATACGAACTACATCCCGACTTGGTATTTCCTACCATCATGAGTCCGGCCAAGGATCATTGCGCTGATTCGAATCAGGCACAAGCGCTTTGGCACAATGCGTGCAGTTATTCGAACTTCTCCACGAGCTGGGCGGATTGGATCAGGCTGCGAGGAGAGTGCCAGGACGCATCAGTCGCTGTTTCTCGCATTTGGTCCAGATGAACGCCGATGGAGCGCTTCGTTGCGCCCGCTGAGTTTCCCAGCGGGCGAGTTGCCCCAAAATCTAAGAAAGAGCTTCCAGACTGATGAACATTCTGAAATCTTGGCCCGCTAGACTTGTACTCTTTTCTACCCTCCTTCTTGCGTCCGTTCCGACAACCTCCGCACAAGTTTCGTTGTCTCTAGCTTCAGGTACGGCCCCAGCCGGCGGCAGCGTTTCTCTGAACCTGTCGTTGAGCTCTGCCGCGAGCAAGCCGGCTGGGTTGGAATGGAAAATCTCATACTCTATAGCCGACTTCACCGCGATGAGTATCACGGCCGGCCCCAGCGCGACCAGTGCAGCCAAGTCCCTGACCTGCTTCGGCGCCAACGGCGCGTATACCTGCGTATTGAGTGGCGCAAACGAAAACACGATGTCTAATGGCGTCATAGCAACAGGTATTTTTATCCTATCCTCCGGTTCAGACCTGAGCCGGCCAATTCAGGTCACGAACGCATCCGCGGTTTCCTCGAAGGCCATGCCGATCACGACATCGTCGAGTGGCGGTGTGGTGACTGTGCCGGCCTCCATGCTCGTATCCTCCTTGAGTTGCAACCCAGCGTCAGTAACAGGGGGCGCAGCATCCACGTGCACTGTGACTTTGACGGGGGCTGCGCCTGCTGGAGGCACGCTCGTCAGCCTGTCCGATAACAGCGCCTCAGTGACAACGCCAGCCTCGGTCACTGTTACAGCCGGCGCCCAGTCCGCGGCATTTACTGTGGCGACCTCCGCGGTTGCCACGGCCAGCACCGCAACCATTACCGCCAGCCTGAACGGATCTTCGGCCAGCTTTTCTCTTCGGCTCTTGCCCTCGATTCTTCCAACGGGCTTAACCTGCAGTCCGGCGACGCTCCAGTCAGGAGGCGTTAGCATCTGTACGGTCACTCTGAACAATGCCGCGCCGGTAGGTGGAATGGTGGTGATTCTTTCTGACAACAGCGCGGTATTGTCAACGCCAGCCTCGGTCACCGTGGCCGCAGGCAGCAAGACCGCCAGCTTCCCGGTCTCTGCGGGAACGATACCCAGTAGCAGCATCGCGACTGTGACGGCCACGGTCAATGGGATGGCCGTCAACGCCTCCATCAGTTTGGCGGCGACCGTGACCGTAAGCAGCCTCAAATGCTCGCCCCAGACCTTATCCTCCGGCGCCAGCAGTACTTGCACCATCACTTTGACTGGCCCAGCTCCTGCGGGCGGCCTCGCCGTCACCTTGTCCAGCAACACCCCGCTGCTGACGGCGCCGGCCTCGGTGGCGATCTCGCCATCCTCCACGACGGCTACCTTCACAGCCAAGGCGGGCACGATTTCGACCGCTCAAACCGCAGTCCTCACGGCCACCCTGAATGCGGCCTCTACGACTGCGTCTCTGGCGCTCACCACTGCAACCACCTGCCCCTGCACACTGTTTGAGCCATCTTCCTTGCCAACCAATATTACGGAACCCGACACCAGCGCCATCGAGCTCGGCATGATGTTTAAGAGCAACGTCGCGGGCTACGTCCTGGGGGTTCGCTTCTACAAAGGGCCACAGAATACCGGCACGCATTCCGGCCACCTCTGGACCAGCGGCGGCACGCTGCTCGCCAGCGTGACTTTCAGCAACGAGACGAGTTCCGGCTGGGAGCAGGCGCTCTTCTCCACACCAGTTGCCGTCGCGGCGAACACGAAGTATCTCGTCTCCTACTGGGCTCCTTCCGGGCATTACCCGGACGATATCGGATACTTCAGCGGCGGCTTTGACAGGGGGCCGCTGCATGCCATGAAGGCCAACGACTTCTATACCTACACCAAATCGACATTCCCGACGAGCATCTACAATGCGAGCAACTACTGGGTGGATGTCGTCTTCAATACCGTACCTTCGACCACGCCCACGCCTGTAGCCTCCAGCATCAGCC
>Ga0181528_10000298_pt1 | contig 39992 bp, 29 predicted proteins | sample PEATcosm2014_Bin_47_FD_119742 | JGI IMG/M metagenome (GOLD analysis project Ga0181528, IMG submission 119742) | Peatland microbial communities from MTU Mesocosm Facility, Houghton, MI, USA - PEATcosm2014_Bin10_10_metaG | ecosystem: Environmental > Terrestrial > Soil > Wetlands > Peat | place...
CTTCGACCGCGTGTTGGTCGCCCTCAATCGCGGCGCGGCGACCTCGCTGCGGCTGCCCGAGGCGCGGCCCGGCTTCGTCTGGCGCATCCAGCTCGACACCGCCGACGACAACAGGCGCGACGCGCCGGCCGAACTCGCGGACCGCACCCCGCTGCCGGAACGCGCCGTTCTCATCGTCGCCGAGACGCCGGTCTCGTCGAAAGCGGCGCGGCCGCCCGACCAGCACGATGTCGACGCGCTCGCCGCCGCGGCGGGGATCTCGCCGGAATGGTGGGAGGTGTCGGGCCGGCATACGCTGGTCTCGACGACGACCAAGCTGGCGCTGCTCGACTGCTTCAACCTGCCGGCGCGCACGCAGGCGCTGGCGCGGGAGTCGCTCGACCGGCTGATGCAGGCGACGAGCGCCCGCGCCTTGCCCCCCTCGGTGACGCTGTCGCTCGACGCTCCGCCGCGCGCGCCGCTGCGCGCCGATCCGTCGAGACCGCCGGGGCGGATCGAGTTTCACCTGACGCTGGAGGACGGCTCGACCCTCTCCGGCGCGACGCCCGGCGACGACGCCCGCCGCTTCGCGTTGCCAAACGGCCGCATGATCGACGAGCGGTATTTCAACCTGCCGGCGTTGCCGGTCGGGCGGCATGTGCTCGAGGTCGGCGGCGTTTCCTGCGCGCTCAGCATCGCGCCGCCCGAGGCGTTCCGGCCCAAGGCGTTGTGGAGACAGCGCTTCGGCGTCGCGGCGCAACTCTATGCGCTGCGGCGCGCCGAGGGCGACCAGGGCGTTGGCGATTTCACCGCGCTCGGCGAGGCGGCGCAAGCCTCCGCGCGCGCCGGCGCGGCCTATTTCGGCGTCAGCCCGATGCACATGCTGTTTCCCGGCGACCGCAGCCGCGCCAGCCCCTATTGGCCGTCGGACCGGCGCTTCCTCGATCCGATGCTGATCGACGCGCTGAGTCCCGACGGGCTGCCGGTCGACGACGAATGGAGCGCCGCCGCCGCGACGCTGGGCGAACGCTTGAGCGGCGTCGCAAGGCTGGCGTCGGTCGATTACGAGGCGATGTGGAGCGTCAAGCGCATCGCACTGCAATACCGTTTCGCCGCCTTCCTGCGCGCCCGCGCCGGCCGCTCGGACGACCCGCTGTTCGCCGAGTTCGACGCGTTTGTGGCGGCGGGCGGCGACAATCTCGCCCGCTTCGCCGCCTTCGAGGCGATCAGCCGCGAGCGCAGCGGCGAAAACTGGCGGCAATGGCCGGCCGAGCTGCGCGACGCCGACGGGCTGGCGCTCGCCGCCAAGGCCGCCGAGCGCAATTACGACGTGCGCTTCGCGATGTTCTGCCAGTGGGTCGCCGACCGCCAACTCGCGGCCGCTGCGATCCGCGCGCGCGACGCGGGGCTGGAGATCGGTCTCTATCGCGATCTCGCCGTCGGCCCGGCGCCAGATGGGGCGGAAAGCTGGTCGCGGGCGGGCGAGCTTGGCATTGGCGCCACCGTCGGGGCGCCGCCCGATCCGTTCTCGGCTACGGGTCAGAACTGGAACCTGCCGCCGCCCGATCCGGTCGCCGGCGCGCTTAACGGTTGGAAAGGTTTTCGCGAGCTGCTCGCCGCCAACATGCGCCACGCCGGCATGCTGCGGATCGATCACGCGATGGGGCTGACGCGGCTGTTCGTGATCCCCGAGGGCGCCCGCCCTGCCGAGGGCGCCTATGTCAGCTATCCCGTCGACGATCTCATCGGCCAGATCGCGCTGGAGAGCCAGCGCTGCCGCTGCATGGTGGTCGGCGAGGATCTTGGCACGGTGCCCGACGGCTTCCGCGACAAGCTGACGAAAGCCGACATCTCCGGCATGCGCGTGCTCTATTTCGAGCGCAGCGGCGTCGGCTTCCTCAACCCGCACGATTATCCCGTCCACAGTGTCGCCTGCGTGACGACGCACGACTTGCCGACGCTCGCGGGCTGGTGGCAGGCCGCCGACATCGCCGAGCGCCTGGAGCTGGGGCTCGTCGGCCCGGACCAAGCCGCCCATGCGCTGGCCGAGCGGCTGGCCGAGAAGCAGGCGCTGGTCGAGGCGCTGGCGACGGCGGGTCTTCTCATCGACGCGCGGCCAGTGCTCGACGCGCCGATGAGCGACGCGCTGGCGGCGGCTGTCCACGCCTGGATCGCGCGCTCGGGCTCGGCGCTGGCGAGCGTGCAGGTCGACGATCTCGCCGGCGAGACGGTCGCGACCAACCTGCCCGGCACCGATCGGGAGCGGCCGAACTGGCGCCATCGCGCCCGCGTGGATGCGGTGAAGCTGTTTGCTGGCGCGCGGGCGCGCGCGATAATCTCGGCGGTCGCTGCGGCACGCCCACGGCCGGCTTGACGACGGCGCGCCGCTCCCTCTACCTCCAGTTGCAAGACGGAGATTCGGGGGCGCGATGCGGACGGTGCGGTGGATCCTGACCTGCGCGGCAGCGGCGGTTGTGGCCGGCTGCAACGCGCCGAGCGTCTCCAAACGGCCGCCGCTTCCGGTCCAGGTCACGACGGCGGAAGTCACCGATTACGCGCCGACGCTATCGCTGACCGGCGAGATCGCCGCGCGCGTCAGCTCCAACCTGTCGTTTCGCATTTCAGGCCGGGTCGTCGAGCGCAAGGCCGAGGTCGGCCAGCATGTCGCGCTCGGCGACGTGCTGGCGCGGCTTGATCCCGCGGAGGCTGAGGCCGATCTCGACGCCGCCAATGCGGCGGTGGCCTCGGCCGAGGCGGTGCTGAAACAGAACACGGCCTCGTTCGCCCGGCAGAAGCAGCTGTTCGATTCCGGCTTCACGACCCGTTCCGGCTTCGACGCCGCGCAGCAGAACCTGCGCACCGCCGAGAACGCGCTCGACTCCGCCAAGGCGCAGGCGGCGACGGCGGCGGACGCGCTGACCTACAGCGTGCTGAAGGCGGACAAGGCGGGCGTCGTCACCGCGCGCGGAATCGAGGTCGGACAGATCGCTCAGGTCGCCCAGACCGCCTACGCCGTCGCCGAGGACGGGCCGCGCGATGCGGTGTTCAATGTGTTCGAGTCGGTGTTCTTCGCCCATCCCGCGAGGGTCGGGGTGCGGCTGTCGCTGGTCGCCGATCCCAGCGTTCAGGCGATCGGCCACGTGCGCGAGATTTCGCCGACGGTGAACACGCGGGCGGGAACGGTGACGGTGAAGGTCGCCGTCGACGATCCGCGCAACCGGATGCCGCTCGGCGCGCCGGTGATCGGACAGGCGGCCTTTGCGGCGCGCAAGGTTGTGGAGTTGCCGTGGACCGCCGCCGCCTCCGACGCCGGCCAGCTCGCGGTGTGGATTTACGATCCCGCAACCGGGGCGGTCGCGCTGAAACCGGTCGTCGCCGAGGCGTTCGACAACGAGCGGCTCGTCGTCGCCGAGGGGCTCAATGGCGGCGAGCGGGTGATCACGGCGGGGGCCAAGTTCCTCTTTCCCGGCGAGGTCGTCGCGCCGCAGGAGGCAAATCCGTGAAGCGCCTCGCCCTGCTCGCCGCGCTCTTGCTGTTGGGCTGCGACAAGTCGCAGCCGGCGGCAGCGCCCGTGCGCCCGGTGATGTCGGCGCTGGTCGCGGAGACTACGGTCGATCCGCTCGCGCTCGCCGGCGTCGTCGCGGCGCGGGTGGAGACGCCGTTCGCCTTCCGCGTGCTCGGACGGCTGGTCGCGCGGCCGGCGCAGATCGGCGATCTCGTCGAGAAGGGCCAGACGCTGGCGGCCATCGACCCGCTCGCGCTGCAGCTCGCCGTGCGCTCGGCGCAGGCCGATCTCGCCAGCACTGAGGCGCAGCTCGCCAATGCGCTCGGGATCGCCGAGCGGCAGGGGACGCTGTTGAAGTCCGACGCGACCACGCAGGCGCAGGTCGACGCGGCCGAGCAGGCCCGCGCCTCCGCGCTCGCCGGCGAGAACCGCGCCCGCGCCGCGCTCGCCAAAGCGAAGGAGGAGCAGGGTTACGCCGTGCTCAAGTCTGATTTTTCAGGCGTTGTCGTCAACACCGGCGCAGAGGTCGGGCAGACCGTCTCGCCCGGCCAGATGGTGGTCGACGTCGCCGACCCTAAAGAACGCGACGCCGTCATCGACGCGCCCGACGCGGCGGCGGCGACGCTGGCCGTCGGAACCGCGTTCGAGGTCGCAGCCCAACTCGACCCGGAAACGCGCGTGGCCGGCAAGGTGCGCGAGATCGCGCCGCAGGCCGATGCGGCGACCCGCACCCGGCGCATCCGGGTCGCCCTCGACGATCCGCCCGACGCGTTCCGGCTCGGCTCGACCATCACCGCCTCGCCGCTCGACAGCGCGCGCAAGGCGGTGCGGTTGCCGGCCTCGGCGATCCTGATGCGCGATGGCAAGCCGTTCGTCTGGATCGTCGATCCCACGTCAAGCCAAGTCGCCGCGCGCGCGGTCGCGCTCGCCGACGCCAAGGCCGATCCGGTCGAGGTGACCTCGGGGCTGGAGCCGGCGATGCGGGTCGTCACCGCCGGCGCGCACAGTCTCGTCGAGGGCCAGAAGGTCCGGCTCGAACAGCGGGCGCAGAATTGAAATCGTTCAATCTCTCCGACTGGGCGCTCGAGCATCGCTCGCTCGTCTGGTATTTCATGATCGTGTTCGCGGTTGCGGGCGTGTTCTCCTATCTCGGCCTCGGCCGCGAGGAGGACCCGAACTTCACGATCAAGACCATGGTCATCCAGGCGAACTGGCCGGGCGCGAGCGCCTCGGAAGTCGCCAAGCAGGTCACCGACCGGATCGAGAAGAAGCTCGAGGAGCTGGAGGCGCTCGACTACACCAAGAGCGTCACCACGGCGGGCAAGACCAGCGTCTTCGTCAATCTGCTGCCGACCACCAAGGCGAAAGACGTCCCCTATCAATGGCTGCGCGTGCGCAACATGATCGGCGACATCCAGCAAACCTTTCCCTCCGGCGTCCAGGGTCCGTTCTTCAACGACCGCTTCGGCGACGTCTACGGCAACATCTACGCCTTCACCGGCGACGGGCTGACCGACCGGCAGTTGCGCGATGAAGTGGAGTTCGCGCGCTCGAAGGCGCTGACAGTGCCCAACATCGGGCAGGTGCAGATCCTCGGCGCGCGCGACGAGGTGATCTATCTCGACTTCTCCACCCGCAAGACGGCGGCGCTCGGGCTCGATTATCAGGCCATCGCCGCCTCGCTCAGGGCGCAGAACGCGATCACGCCTTCAGGCACGGTCGAGGCCGGGCCGGAGCGCATTTCGGTCCGCGTCGACGGACAGTTCACCTCCGAGGCGAGCCTGCGCGCGATCAACCTGCGCGTCAACGACCGCTTCTTTCCGCTGACCGATGTCGCGACCGTCAGGCGCGGCCTCGTCGATCCCCCCGACAACCTGTTCCGCTTCAACGGCAAGCCGGCGATTGGGCTCGCCATCGGCATGAAGGCGGGCTCGAACCTGCTGGAGTTCGGCGCCGCGCTGGAAAAGAAGATGCAGGAGATCATCGCCGACCTGCCCATCGGCGTGAGCGTCGAGCGCGTGTCCGATCAACCGAAGGTGGTGGAGAAGGCGGTCGGCAATTTTACCGAGAGTCTGTTCGAGGCCATCGCCATCGTGCTGGCGATCAGCTTCATCAGCCTGGGCCTGCGCGCCGGGCTGGTGGTGGCGATTGCGATCCCGTTGGTGCTGGCGATCACCTTCCTGGTCATGCAGCTCACTGGCATCTCGCTGCAGCGCGTCTCGCTCGGCGCGCTCATCATCGCGCTCGGGCTATTGGTTGACGACGCGATGATCGCGGTCGAGATGATGGTGGCGCGGCTGGAAATCGGCGACGATCTGAGGCAGGCGGCGACGCATGTCTATGTCTCGACCGCCTTTCCGATGCTGACCGGCACGCTGGTGACGGTGGCCGGCTTCATCCCGATCGGCCTCAACAGCAGTTCGGCGGGCGAGTTCACCTTCACGCTGTTTGTCGTCATCGCAGTGTCGCTGACGACATCGTGGGTGGTCGCGGTGCTGTTCACGCCGCTGCTCGGCGTCACCATCCTGCCCGCCTCGATGAAGACCCACGCGGGCCACAAGAGCCTGTTCGCGCGCGTCTTCTCGCGCATGTTGCTCGCCGCGACGCGCTGGCGATGGACGACCATCGCGCTGACGCTGATCGCTTTCGGCGGCGCGATCTACGGCATGAAATTCGTCGAGCAGCAGTTCTTCCCCAACTCCGACCGACCGGAGCTGATCGTCGACTGGAGCCTGCCGCAGAACGCCTCGATTCACGAGACCGACGCCGAGATGGCGCGCTTCGAGAAGGAGATGCTCGACGGCAATGCCGACGTCGAGCACTGGTCGACCTATGTCGGCACGGGTGCGCCGCGCTTCGTGCTTCCGTTCGACGTGCAGCTCGCCTATCCCAGCTACGGGCAGATCGTCGTCCTCACCAAGGGCCTGGCGGTGCGCGATAGCTTACGCGTCAAGCTGCAGGGCTATCTGACCAAGACGTTTCCCAGCACGGACGGTTACGTAAAGCTGCTCGACATCGGCCCGCCGGTTGGGCGCCCCGTCGCCTATCGCGTCAGCGGGCCGGACCTTCAGGAGGTGCGCGGTCTCGCGCAGAAGGTCGCGGCGACGATGGCCAAGAGCGACAATCTCGCCCAGCCCGTCTACGATTGGATGGAGCCGGCGCGCGCTCTGCGGGTGGAAGTGCTGCAGGACAAGGCGCGCCAGCTCGGCGTGTCGAGCCAGGACATCGCCAATTCGCTCAACAATGTCGTCACCGGCGCGACGGTGACGCAGATCAGGGACGACATCTATCTGGTCAACGTCGTGGCGCGCGCCGAGGGCGCGGAGCGCGGCTCGATCGCGACGCTGCGCAGCCTGCAACTCTCCGGCGCCGGCGGACAGTCGGTGCCGCTCGCAGCGGTGGCGAAGTTCGGCTATGCGCTGGAGCAACCGAAGATCTGGCGCCGCTCGCGCCTGCCGACCGTCACGGTTCAGGCGGCGGTGCGCGGCCCGGTGCAGGCGGCGACCGTCGTCTCGGAGCTGAAGCCGGGCATGGAGGCTTTACGCGCGGCGCTGCCGACGGGCTATTCCATCGCCACCGGCGGCGCGGTCGAGGAAAGCGCGAAATCGCAGGGGCCGATCGCCGCCGTCGCGCCGCTGATGCTGTTCATAATGGCGACGATCCTGATGATCCAGTTGCAGAGTTTCCAGCGACTGTTCCTGGTGTTCGCGGTGGCGCCGCTGGCGTTGATCGGCGTCGTTGCGGCGCTGGTTCCCGCGCATGCGCCGCTCGGCTTCGTCGCCATTCTCGGCGTTCTCGCGCTGATCGGCATTCTGATCCGCAATTCGGTGATCCTGATCATCCAGATCGAGGATCTCTTGCAGGAGGGCCGTAAGCCGTGGGACGCCGTGATCGAGGCGACCGAACATCGCATGCGCCCGATCCTGCTCACCGCCGCCGCGGCGACGCTGGCGCTGATCCCGATCTCGCGCGAGATCTTCTGGGGCCCGATGGCCTATGCGATGATGGGCGGCATCGTTGTGGGAACCGTGCTGACGCTGTTGTTCCTGCCGGCGCTCTATGTCGCGTGGTTCCGCATCAAGGAGGCTTAAGGCCAAGCGGTTGCGTCGGTAGGACCTGCCGCTTCAGTGCAGGGTCGCCGGCGGCGAAGGTTGGACCAGCGCTTTGCGCGTCTTTTCGCTCAACTGCGGCGGGCCCGGCGATGGCGTCGCCGGCTCGCCGTCGGTCAGCGCCTGGGCGGCGGAGAAGCAGTCGCGAATGTCGGAGAGCAGGCTCGCCCATTCTTCGAGGGCTTTGTCGCCCGCGTTCGCCTGAACCGCGTCACGAACCTCGGCGCCGGTCAACAACGCTGCATTCTTGAAATAGGAGAACATCTGACGCAGGCGCTGCACCCGCTCGGGGAGGTCGAAGATGCTGCTCATCGCCGGCGACTCTTCCAAAAACTCGCGTCAAAAACCGTCAGTAGTACGCGAGCATTATCGTTATGTAAGTTTGTCGGAACGATGCGACAATTTGCCGCAATCGGTAACATCGGCGTGAAATTGGCTCGCGATTTTGTTATTCTAGGCGGCTTCGGCGGCCGCCGTTGTACTGATCGAGACAGGATCACGCCTGTGCGCGAAATTCGGCGAAAGCCGGCTTTAGACTATTCTGCTGCAAAGCAGCATCAGTCGTCAGCAGATTGACTTACGTGCGCGACGACGGGCTTCCGCCGCTTGGCCCCGCAGAGCAGGAGCCGCAACCCGCCTCCGGCGCGGCCAAGCGTACGGCGCAGGCAAGCGCGTCCTGGCGCGCATTCGTCGAGCACGCGCCCGCCGCCCTCGCCGTGTTCGACCGCGACATGATCTATCTTGCCGCCAGCGCGCGCTGGCGGCGCGATTACGGGCTCGCCGACGCGCTCGAAGGCCGCTCTCATTACGACGTGTTTCCAGAGCTTCCCGAGAGCTGGAAAGCCGTGCACCGCCGCTGCCTTGCGGGCGCCGCCGAGAAGAGCGACGGCGAGAGATTCGAGCGCGCCGACGGCTCGACGCAATGGGTGCGCTGGGAGGCCACGCCCTGGCGCGACGACGAGGGCGAAATCGGCGGCCTCATCATCGTCACCGAAGACGTCACCGCCCGCAAACAGACCGAGGCCGATCTGCGCGGCAGCGAAGAGCGGCTGCGCCAGTTCATCGAACAGGCCCCGGCCGCCCTGGCGATGTTCGATTGCGACATGAACTATCTGGCGGCAAGCCAGAAGTGGAACGCGTTCGGCGGTCACTCGGCGACGCCGACGGGACGCAATCATTACGAGGCCGACCCGACCGTGCCGGATTCGTTCAAGGCGGTCCATCGGCGCTGCCTGGCCGGCGCGGTCGAACGTTCGGACGGCGATTTCTTCGACCTGCCGCGGTTGGGGCGGCGCTGTCACAAGTGGGAGGCGGGCCCCTGGCGCGATGCGAACGGCGCCATCGGCGGCATCCTCGTCGCCATCGACGACATCACCGCACAGAAGGAAGCGGAGGCGGCGTCGCGCGCGGCGATGCGCGACGTCAAGGATCTGACCGCCGCGCTCGACGAGCATGCGATCGTCGCCGTGACCGATCGCGCGGGAACGATCACCTACGTCAACGACAAGTTCACCGCCATTTCGCAATACGCACGCGAGGAGCTGATCGGGCGGACGCATCGGCTGGTGAACTCCGGGCGCCATTCGCGCGAGTTCTTCCGCGAGCTGTGGCGAACCATCGCCAGCGGCGAGGTGTGGCGCGGCGAGTTGTGCAACCGCGCCAAGGACGGCTCGCTCTATTGGGTCGACACTACGATCGCGCCGTTGCTCGACGAGGCGGGACGGCCGAGACAATATGTCTCGATCCGCACCGACATCACCGCGCTGAAGCAGGCCGAGGCGGACTTGCGCGAGAGCCGCAGGCTGCTGTCGGCCGCCTTCGCGCAAATGCCGGTCGCCATCGCCGTGTTCGACGCGCAGGGCAAGGCGTTGTTGAAGAACGCGCCGATGGACCGGTTCATTGGCGACTGGGCGCCGAGCCGCGAGCCCGGCAATCGCTGGATCGTTTGCGACGCGCAAGGGGCCCCGCTCGCGAAGTCCGAATACGCGGTCGCCCGCGCGTTGCGCGGGGAAGAGTCCGCCGAACTCGATGCGCTCTATCTGACGCGCGAGGGGCCCGCCATCTGGACGCATATCGCCGCCAAGCCGCTGCGCGACGACGCCGGCGCCGTTACCGGCGCGATCTGCGTCGTGCGCGACATCGACGAGGAGCGGCGCGCCGAGCAATCGTTGAGGCAAAGCCTGGAACGTTTCCGGGTCGCGCTCGGCGATTCGCCGATCGTGGTGTTCGAGCAGGATCTCGACCTGCGTTACACATGGGTTTACAACCCCAAGCTCGGCTATCGCGCCGACGAGGTGATCGGGCGCACCGACGCCGATCTCATGGACCCGGCAGTCGTCCCGGCGCTGGAGGCGCTGAAGCGGCGGGCGATCGCGACGGGAGAGCCGGCGCGGGCGGAGATTGCGGCCGCGGCGCCGGGCGGAACCGTCGAAACCTACGATCTCTGCGTGGAGCCGCGCCGCAACGCGCAGAATGAGATTGTCGGGGTGATCTGCGCCGCCACCGACGTGACGGCGCAGAAGGCGAATGAGACTTCGCTGCGCCGGACGCAGCAGCGCGTTCAGCTCGCGACGGAAACCGCCGGCATCGGCGTGTGGGAATGGAACTTGGAGAAGAATTTCCTGGTGTGGGACGCGCAGATGTTCCGCATCTACGGCATCCCGCCGACCGCCGACGGCGTCGCGCCCTACGAAACCTGGCGCGACGCGTTGCTGCCTGAAGAAATGGAGGAGCAGGAAAGGCAGCTGCGTCGCCATGCGGGCGAGGGCGGGGTCAACCGCCGCGAGTTCCGCATCCGGCGTCGCGACAACGGCGAGGTCCGCGTGATCCAGGCGGTCGAGACGCAGCGGTTCAACGCCGAGGGGCGGACCGGGTGGGTGATTGGAACCAACATTGACGTCACCGAACAGCGGCGCGCCGAGGAGGCTTTGCGCGCCAGCCGGCAGCGCATCGAGTTGGCGGCGGCGGCGGCCGAGTTCGGCGTATGGGAGTGGAACATACTCAAAGGCGACGCGGTCTGGGACGCGGTCATGTTCCGCCTCTACGGGCTGGCGCCGACCGAGGGCGGACGCATCGATTACGAGATCTGGCGCGCGGCGGTGTTTCAAGAGGATCTGCCCGAGCTTGAACGGGCGATTCAAGCCTATATCAGCGGCGGCGGCGTGAACTCGCGCGAGTTTCGCATCCGGCGCGCCAGCGACGGCGAGCTGCGCCACATCCAGATGAGTTCGACCGTGCGCCGCAACGCCGCCGGCGAGGTCGAGTGGATGGTCGGCGTCAATATCGACGTCACGGAGCGCCGCGAGGCGGAAGCCGAACTGAAACGGCTCAACGCGACGCTCGAGGAGCGCGTCCGCGAGGCCATCGGCGCCCGCGAGGCGGCCTATGCGAGCCTCGCCCAGGCCGAGAAGCTCAGCGCGCTCGGCCAGCTCGCCGGAGGGGTCGCGCACGACTTCAACAACATCGCGCAGGCGGTCACCGGCGCCGCCGCGCTGATCGCGCGCAACGCCGCAGATCCCGACAGAGTGCGCCGCTACGCGGAAATGATGGCGCAGACGGCCTCACGCGCCGCCTCGATCACCAATCGCCTGCTTTCGCTGGCGCGGCGCAGCGACCTGAAAGCGGTGGCGCTCGATGTCGTCCCGGTGCTGCAAGAACTGCGCGAGGTGCTGGTTCATACGCTGGGGCCGCGCATCGCGCTGCAGGTGCGGGCGCCGAAGGACCTGCCGAAGATCCTGGCGGACAAGGGCCAACTGGAGACGGCGCTGCTCAATCTCGCCAACAATGCGCGCGACGCGATCGACGACAACGGCGCCATTGTTTTGACCGCGGCGCGCGACGACTTGGCCATCGGGCGCGACGACATCGGGCTGCGGTCCGGCCGATATGTGCGCATCGCCGTCGCCGACACCGGCGTCGGGATGGACGCGGCCACGCTCAACCGTGCGCTGGAGCCGTTCTTCACCACCAAGGGCGTTGGCAAGGGCACCGGGCTCGGCCTGCCGATGGCGCGCGGCTTCGCGCAACAGTCCGGCGGCGCGCTCGACATCGACAGTGTCGTCGGACGCGGCACGACCGTCACGCTCTGGCTCCCCGTCGGCGAACAGGCGCGGTTCGCAGATCGCCCAACCGCCGCGGAGTCGGCGAGCGCCAAACGCATTTTGCTGGTCGACGACGAGGACGCGGTGCGCGAGGTTTTGCGCGACGAACTGGAGGACGCCGGCTTCGAAGTCGAAGACGCTCCGGGCGCGCGCCTGGCGCTCGCGGCGATGGAGACGGCGTCGTTCGACCTGCTCGTCACCGACCTGTCGATGCCGGGTCTTGACGGCCTTTCGTTGATTCGCGCCGCGCAGAATCGGCAGCCGGGCCTGCCCGCGATTCTGCTCACCGGTTATATCGGCGACGCGGCCGCGCTGGCGATCAGGGACGTTTCCGACCGCTCGGTGCGGCTGCTGAGCAAGCCAATCACCGGCGCCGAACTTGTCGATGAGATCGCGCGGCTGCTGCAATCGTAGCCCGTCGCGCTGGGCTGAGACGGCCGGGCGCTCATACCCTATGCGGCCCCACGTTGGGTCCGGCGGCCGGCGACGCCAGACGGCAGCCGCCTTCTTTGCAGGATTTCCACGCGGCTCCCGCCCTGCTGTCGCAGCCTCGCGCAAGAGATGACGACCTGCGCCGAACGCCTCTTCGATTCGACGCCCGGCCGACCCTGAACAAGCGCGACATCCCCGCCTCAGGCCGGCTTGCAAGATCGTCAGTCAGCGCGGTCTTCGCTGACTGATGGGTTTGCGCCGTTGCAGGTCGGTCGCCCGGAACAGGCTATCCTTTGATAGAAATGCGAGCGCGTGAGAATCACTGATCTGTGTTTGGAACAAGCGATCAGGCCCGGAGTTGAGAAGGCACTCTTGGTAGCTGCAGCGTCTCATTGCCGACAAATCGCACACATAATCGCTCACGTTTGTTTGAGCGAAGACCGTCTCTGACAAAGGATGTCAGCGGTCCGATGTCGCTGCGAGTTGACAAGCGGCGTCGGGTCGGAGGTCTTATGTCAATCAACGTTTCCATATCGTCTCTCGGCGACGCGGCGCCAACCCGATGCCGATGATTCTATCGTGGATTGCCGGACCAATCGCCGTAGCTTCTCTTGCCGTGTCTCTGTTGCTTTACGCCCCTGACACGCCGCGAGCGGAACTCGAGGCGACCTATCCGGGGCAATATCTGACGGTCGACGGCGTGCGCCTTCGGATGCGCGATACCGGACCGCGCGACGCGCCGGCGGTAATCATGTTGCACGGTTTCTGCGCCAGTCTCGACACTTGGGAGCCATGGGCGCGGGCGCTGTCGGCGCGCTTCCGCGTCATCCGTTTCGACCTGCCGGGCTTCGGTCTGACGGGAGCCGATCCCACTGACGACTACAGCGACGCGCGCGAAATGAAGATCCTGTCAGATCTGATGGACCGGTTAGGCGTCAAGCGCGCGAGCCTGATCGGCAACTCGATGGGCGGACGAATTGGTTGGAAGTTCGCCGCGGCGCATTCCGAACGCGTCAACCGCCTTGTGCTCGTTTCTCCGGACGGCTTCGCCAGTGCGGGGATTTCCTACGACCAAAAGCCCGAGACGCCCGGCGTCATGTGGGCGCTGCAATATATCGCGCCGCCGCGCAGCCTCATCAAGGCGGCCCTCTCCGCCGCCTACGCGCACCTGGACGCGCTCAGCGAAGCGACGCTCACGCGCTACCGCGACCTTCTGCTCGCGCCCGGAGTCAGGCGGGCCATCGTCATGCGCATGGGTCAGACAATTCAGCGCAATCCGGCTCCGATGCTCGCGCTTATCAAGGCCCCGACGCTGTTGCTTTGGGGCGAGAAGGACGGCGTGATTCCGATCGGCGACGCGCCCGGCTACTTGCGCAGCTTGCCGCAAGCAAATCTGGTGCGCTTGCCCAACCTCGGCCATGTGCCGTTCGAGGAAGACCCCGCCGGCTCGCTGGCTCCGGTGCAGCGCTTTCTCGCCGATGCGACGAAATGAGGATCGGAAACAGCAGCCCGGCGCGAACGCCAACCCGACGTCACGTTCTTACCGACGTCCAAATACTTGACGCAAATCCAAGTTGACGCGGATGCGCATTGCCTCCGCTTTGCGCAATCTGCGGCGCGAAAACGACCGTTGTGAAGCAATTGAACTTGGAACAAACTTTCGGGGGCGCGGTTTGGGGTAACGGAATTCACCATGTTTGCGCCGCCCTAATCCCGTTCGTCGCCGAGGCCCGGGTCCACGCTCGCGGGCCAATTGGAGTAGTGAGCCCCATGCTGATCAACGGCTCCGATCGAGTTGGCGCCAAGACCGAACCGCGGGACGACCGCGACCGCGCGACGACGTCGAGGCTGATCGCGCTCGCGATCGGCAGGAGATCGACGGACGAACCGGAGGGCTGGTCGGACGTCGCCGAACGGATCGCCGCTCTGGCTCCCGACTTCGCGTTGCTGCATCGCTTCATCCGCCGCGAGCCGGCGCTGCTCTCGGCCTATTTCGTCGATAGCGCCCGCGCTCGTGCGCTGATCGAGCGGTGCCGCCCCAACGAGCGCCTGCTGGTGCGTCACGCCTGCGATCTCGCGGCGGGGCGTCCGCTCCCCATCACGGTTCTGACGGGCGATGAGCGCCAGCGCGTGCGACTTTACGAACTGTCGCTCCTCGCCGGGGCGCCCGAGCCCGCGTCAATCGCCGCGGCGGCGGAGGATCTTGGCTTGCGCACGCCGGAGGGAATCTCCGCGCTGGCTTTCCTGTTGCTGCGCACGCGGCCGACGCCGGCGCATGTGCCGCCATTGCACATCATCAGCGCCTGGCCCGAGGACCGCAAGCGCGTCTTCTTCTGGCGCTACATGGCCGTCAATTTCCAGCGCCGGCTTTCGCCCTTCGCCGCTCCCGCCAAGACCTTCCGACTCTCGCTCACCCCGGAGGAAACGGCTCGCGTCGCGCGGCTGCAGATGCCCGGCCAGCTGATCATCGCCAAGCGCAACGGAATCACGCTTCTGGCGCAGATGATACAGCGTGCGGGACTGCCGGCCTGTCGCTGGTTCGACATCAGCCTGACGCTGCCGCGCCTGGCCGCCATGGTGACGGTTGAGTTCTGGACCCGCCTCGTGCGCAACACGCTCGGCGCCGTCAAGGCGGAAGACTATCTTGGCCGCGCGGTCACGATCCGCATGATGACAAGGCGCTTCGGCGCCGACGGCGTGTTGCATCTTTACAAACACTATGGCGTTCGCTCGCTGTCTGAGCACAATCTGGAGAACGGCGCGCGCAGCTCGAAAAAGATACTGAAGGATTTCGCAGGCCGCTTTCCGCAGATACTGCCGCCGCAAGTGCTGGAGAGCGTGGAGAGCTTCACCAGCGATCGCGACACCTATATCACGCTCGTCAACGAATATATGCTGGGGCGGACGCCGGAGCCGAATGGCGATGTCGTCGAACTGGTCGCCGCCGCATTCGAGACTCCGGCGGCGGTCATGCGCGACGTCCTGCAGAGCGAGACCGGCCGCCGGTTGCTTGCGGCGCTGTCGCACTTCAGGAACCGGCACAGCGTCAATCTGTTGCGCTCGATCGCGTTTCGCGGCGACGAGCGCGCGAGCCCCGAGGGTCTTGACGGTTATCTCTACGAGCTTCGCAACGCCTTCAGTCTTGAACTTGCGATGATGGCTGCGCGAAGAGGCGGCCGGCCGATCGGTAGGAACGCGCAGCGCAGGCTGTTCGACAAGTTCTTCCTGCTCGAATTCGAAACCGATCGGTTGCCGCCGGAACAGATCGACGCCGCGCGGCGGCGCTTGCGCTCGCGCGCCGTAAGCCGCATCAACGCTCTGCTCGACGCGCAAGGCGCGACGCTGCGGCTTGACAGCCAGGATCTGGACGCCTTGTCGCGCGACTGGCGCGACGCGGAGCCCGTCGTCACCCTGCTCGCCCGCTTGAGCGACCCTGCGCGACGCGGCGGCCCGAGCACGGCGGCGGCTCAACTCGTGCTGCACGCCGCGAAGGCGGCGGCGCAACGCAATTTCATGACCTTCAAGTTCGATGACGCCGGCGCCCAGCGCCAGTTGTCTTTTCTCTCCCACGCGCAGCGCGCCGCCTGGCGAGCGGCGCGCGCGCTGGTGCGCATCGGCGGCGGCGCGCGCCCGGACAATCAAGCCCGGCTCGAACAACTGACGCGCGGGCTCGACGCCGATCTGAAGCGGCTTTATGCAGGCGCGCCGCCGGAGCCGGCGCCTCTCACGCCGGAGCTGCGCGCCGAGATTTCCGAACTCGCGGGCGAAGAGATCAAGGCCGATCCCGCCGTCGTCGCCGAGCGGACGCTTGCGGCCCACGCGCCGCGCGAAAGCATTCCCGCCTGCGCCCGCGCGTGTCTGATGGATATTGCGGCGCAACTCAACGACGCGATGCTTGGCGGATTCGAGCAGCGCAACGCGGCGCGCCTGATGCGCGCGCTCGTGCGCATCGGCTTCGCCCACGATATCGAGCGCAGCGCCTGCCAGGCCGTGCTTGCCGACCTGCGCACCATCGAACGGGAAATTCCAAGGGATCTGTTGGACGGTGAGACGATCTCGAAGGGCATCGTCGTCACGGCGTTCGATTGTTCGCCGCGACTGATGCTGACCATCGGCGACGTCGTCAACACCGGCTCCTGCCTCAACTATCAAAGCGGCAGCCGGATCAACGTGTTGCCCGCCTATCTGGTGGACGCCAACATACAGGCGCTGGTGAGCTGGCAGTTGAAGCAGAGCCATTTCGCCAGCGTGCGCGACTACAAGGCGGTGCTGAACGCTTTTGTCGGCGGGCGCGCGGCCGACACCGCATTCGACGGCGACCAACTCGTCTTCCGCTTCACGCTGCCGGAGGGCGACCGGCTCAAGACGATCGAGACCGTGAGCCTGGGCTTCGCGCATCTGCGCCAGATCGTCAGGCTCGGGCGCGCGCGCAAACGGTTGCTGCTGCATCCCGCCTTGCTTGCCGAGCGCGAATACGCGCAACCGCACCCGCTACAGCCTTTGATGCACGCCAACCACAGCGAGATTCTTCGCCGGCTTTCGGATGAGATGGGCGCGGTCGACAGCCGGCCGATCAAGTTTCCGCAATCGCGCAATCCCGACGGCGTCTATTGCGATGCGCGCGGCGGCGTGCAGACTGCCGAGTACATAGTCTATCAACAGTGAGCGCATATGAAACAGAAGATTTCTCCGCCAGGGTCCGGCCCGGACCGACCGTTCGCGGCATCGCTGGCGTTTCTTGGACTGGAGCAAAAGCCGCGGCTCAAGGTCGTTGAGCCGGAGCCGACGCTCAGGGGCATGCTGGCGCGCTACGGCGGTTCCGGCGAGACGCCGGCGCAAGTCTTCGCCGCCGTTGTCAGCGCCTACATGTCCGACGACGAGCGCACGGCTTTGGAGAGGAGCCGGTCGACGCCGATTGTCGGCCGCGATCGCGAGGCGGATGAGATTCTCGATACGCTGGTGCGCATCAAGGGCAAGGCGCCGGTGCTGATTGCTCCCCCCGGTTCGAAGTCGGCGATTGCGCGCCGGGCGGCGCAGCGGACCGTCGCGGGGGACTATCCGCAGTCGAAGCCCTACCGGCGAATTCTGGAGCGCGCGCACTGGGTGGCGATCACGCCGAGCCGGCTGATGGCGCTCGCCGGCGCCAACAAGCCCTCTGGGCGCAAGCAGGGGGTCGAGCGGTTCTTAGACGCGGTGCTGGCGATTGAGAAAAAGGAGAAGATCCGCATCGTCGTGTTCATCGACGATTTCGACACTCTCGACGGCGATCAGGCCGAGGCGTTGAGCGCCTACATCGACAGCGACACGCAGGATGTCAGCGTCGTGGGCGCCTGCAGCGCCGACAAGTTCAGCCTCGCCTTCAAGGACAATTCGAAGTTCATACGTCGCATCCGGCAGATTCCGGTGGTCGAGTTCTCCGATGCGGAGTCTTTGCGCATCCTCGAGGAGACCTGGATCCCGCGCATCGAGTCGCATTACGGCGTGCGTTTCTCTGAGCGCGCCCGCGCGCCGCTGGTCCGGCTCGGGACGGCGCTCTATCCGGAAGGCGGCAAGATCGACGCCGGGCTCAAGATGGCGGTCGATCTGGCGATCTACCGCCTGCGTCGCGCCGGGGCCGGCGATGGCCCCATCCGGTTGGAAGAGGAGGACGCCTACGCCTTCTTCAAGACGCGCACCGGCTATCCCGTCAACCCGTTCAACCCGGAGGAGCTCGCCGCCTACATGCAGGCGCTCGACGCCGCGATCGGCGCCGAGATTGTCGGGCAGGAGCGCATGCGGCGCGATCTGCTCGACCTGTTCCAGGACGTGATCGTCGGCTCGAAGAAGGACATGGGCGTCATCGCGCTGCTCGGGCCGACCGGGGTCGGCAAATCGCAGATCGCCAAATTGCTCGCTAGCCACGGATTCCATAATCCGCGCGCGCTGCTGCGGATCGACATGACCGAGTATCGCTCGCACGACTCCAGCCTCAACAAGCTGTTTGGGGCGGCCGGCGGGCTCGTCACCTCGACGGATCGGCAGGGCATCCTGTGCGATTGGTTCGACGATCCCTCACAAGGCAAGTACGGCGGCGTCGTGCTGATCGACGAGGCCGAACGCGGCGACGCCGGGGTCTGGGAGCGGTTGATGGAGTTCTTCGACACCGGCGCCTTCACCGGCGGCGACGGCCGCCGGCGGCAGGCGAGGCGCCATGTCGTCATCCTGACCAGCAACCGCGGCGATAAGATCCTGTTCCCGGACTCGATCGTGCATTGGAGCGACAGCCAACTCACGGCCTATGCCGACGGAATCGAGGAGAAGACGCTCAAGCGCGTATTCCAGATGCGGCTCTCCGGTCGCGACGAGTTCCAGATCCCGACTCCCGTGCTCAATCGCATCGACCGCTACACGGCGGCGGCGCCGCTGCGCAGCAGCCAGGCCGCCGAGATCGTTTGTCGGCTGGCGCTGAAGCATGTCGAGGCGATCGCCAGCGATCTCGAAGTCGCCATCGCGCTCGATCCGCGCATTGCGACGCGGCTCAGCGAACATTATTTCTCCATCGTCGACGGCGCGCGGCCGTTGGAGCGCGGCGTCGCCAGGTTCTTCAACGCCGTCAAGGAGCGCCTGCAGGCCGGCGCCATCCGGTCGCTGCGCGGCAAGTCGATGGATCTGGTCCTTCAGGCCGACAACGAGGCCGAGGGCAGGGCGCTCGCCATGTCGGACGGCGTTTGCGCGTTCGAGATCGAACTTCCCAAGGCGCAGGTCACCGATCCGCTGCTCGACCCCGACTATCCGCGCAAGATCGAGCGGCTGGCGGAAATCCTGCCGCAACAGGTCAAGGGCCAAGACGACGCCGTCGAACGAACCCGCGAAGCGCTGACGAGCTGGCTTTCGCTGCCCGCGGTCGGGCGGCGGCCGCTCGGGCTGTTCTGGGTCGGGCCGACCGGCGTCGGCAAGACGGAGCTGGCGCGCGCCATCGCGCTGGCTTTGTTCGAGAGCCGGGAGCGCGCCGAGATCATCCCGTTCGGCGAGGTCTCCAACGAGCACCGGCTCAATCAGGTCATCGGCTCGCCGCCCGGAACCATCGGATCGGACGAGGTGCGCGCGTTCGAGCGCGCTTTGCGCAATCTGCCCGATGGCGGCGTGCTGGTGTTCGACGAAATCTCCAACATGGGCGAGAACGCCGGCACGCGCGACGCGCTGTTCAAGCGCTTCTATCATCCGTTCGAGGAGGGACGCTGGACGTCGTCGGCGACGGGGGAGACTTACGACTTAAGCAAATACGTCGTCGTGCTGACCGGCAACGACGGCGAGGACTATTTCAAGGGTACGGATTCCGACGAGATCCGCGAGCAGATCTGGCGCAAGCTCAAAGCGCCCGAGAAGGTGCGCCGGATGCTCGGCGAGCGCGGCGTGCCGCAACCGTTCCTCGGCCGCATGGCCGACGTCATCCTGTTCAAGCCCTTGACCCACGCCATCGCCCGCGACGTCGCCGCCAAACTCGTCGGCGCCATCCTCGACCGCTACGCGGCGCTCGGCGTCGAGGTGCAAACCGACGGTAGCTTCTTTCGCAATTTCGGCGACCTGTTCTACACACCCGACAAGGGCGCGCGCTCCTTGCGCGACATGGCGGCGCATCGGCTCAATCATGTGATCGCCAGCGCGCTGTCGCAGGTCGGCGCGGCGCCGGCGGCGTTGCGCGCGCATTGGGTGCGGCTGAAGCTCGACGCCGAGGCGCCCGACCGGCCGTTCGTCAGACCCGACGATCCCAAGCCCAAGGTGCAGTTCGTCGTCGAGGTCGGCGAGCGGGGCAGCGCCGCGCCGCGCATCGTCGTGGCCAAGGACTACACGCCCTTCGCCGCCGCGCCCAAGCGGCTGCCGGAGGCCCAGGCCCGCGCGACCGCCTATCACGAGGCGGGCCACGCCGTGGTCAACGATCCCGAGATCACCGGGCAGAAGCTGACCTGGCTCACCATTCTCGGCGACGTCGGCAATCTCGGTTTCGCGCTCTACGACGAGGACGAGGACCGGCCGGTTCACACCGTCGACCGGCGTCAGGCCGTGCTGCGGCTGGCGCGGCTGATGGCGGGGCAGACGGCGATGACGATGGCGGGCTTCGCGCCCGACGCCGGCTGGGCCGCAGACCTGCGTCAGGCGCGCCAGCTCGCGCGCCGCATGATCCTGGAGTGGGGGCTCGATCCCGAATTCCTCGGGGTGACGCCCGCACACGACAACGGCCGCAACGACGACCCGCATATGCTGAGCCAGCGCCAGATCGACCGGCTTTCCGACTCGATCGTGCGCCTGCTCGCCGAAGCGTTGCAGGGCGCGCAGGACGACCTCGGCCGCAATTGGTCGCTGGTCGAGGCGCTGGTCGAGAGCCTGATGCAGCGCGGCTACGTATCGGGCGAGACGTTCAGAGAGTTGCGCGAGCGCCATCCCGCCAGCGCCGCCGCCGATCATCCAAAAATCGCCGGCGTCGACGTCTGCGCGCGTCTGCTGGTGCGAACCAAAGAGGCATGATCCAGCCATGGCTTTCCGGGAAGACCTGCAGCACCTGAACCCTTTCGCGGCCTTGGCGTCGCACGGGCCGTGGACCGCGTCGCCGCGGCCGGGACGGCTGAGCTATCTCGCCTTTCGCACGGTGACGCGCGAAGGCGCATGGACGCCGCGCGCCGTCGAGGGCGAAATCCCGCGCGAGATTCGCGGCACGCTCTATCGCAACGGACCCGGACAGAAGGAGGTGTTCGGCGTGCCGCTCGAACATCTGTTCGACGGCGACGCCTATCTGACGGCGATGCGCTTCGCCGACGGCCGCCTTTCCGGCCTGTCGCGGTTCCTGCCGACCCCGGAGCGGCGGCACGAGCAGAAATATCGGCAGATGCGCTATCACGAGTTCGGCACGCGCTGCCCGGACCGGCCGCTCGGCTTCAAGAACCCGCCGAGCATCAACGTGTTCGTGATGGCGGATGGACATTTCGCGCTGTCGGAGGGCGCAAAGCCGGTGCGGATCGATCCCGACACGCTGGACTGCCCGGCCACGCTCGATTTCGCCGAAAGCTGGCCGGCGCGCACGACCTTCACCGCTCATCCCAAGCGCGATCCCGTCACCGGCGACGTCTACGCCTACGGCCTGACGATGGCGCTGTTCCCCGAGCTCGTGCTCGCCCGGCTTCCCGCCGGCGGGACCGCGTTCGAGCCATTCGCCCGCGTGCGGCTCGGCGGCTTCTATCCCGTGCACGATTTCATGCTCACGCAAACTTACGTCGTCGTGGCGCTGCCGCCCGTGCGGATCAACATGTGGGGCATGCTGCGCGGCCGCTCCAGCGTCGCCGAGAACCTCGTCGTCGAGCCGGAAAAGCCGCTGCGCATCCTGGTCGCGCGCAAGGATGGGCAGGGCGGGGCGATCATGATCGAGAGCCCCGGCGGGATGATCTTCCACCACGCCAACGCGGTCGAGAGCGACGACGGGCGCACGATCCGGCTCGTCTCGATGGAGACCGAGGCGGTTGCGGGTTTTCGCCTGCTCGAAGGCTGGGGCGGCCCGGCCGGGCTCGAGCGACCGAAGTCGCAGATGACCGAATTCGTCATCGACATCGTGGACAAGACGGTCACGCGCACGGCGCTCACCGACGGCGCGCCGATCGAGTTTCCCGCCATCGACAACCGCCAGCTCGGCCAGCGCATGGATACAGTCTACGCGCTGCGCACTTTCGACGCGCCCGACGATCCGCTGGCGTTCGACGCGCTCACCGCCTGGAGCGGCGGGCGCTTCCGCGATGTGCGCGCCGGTCGCGGGCGGATGTTCGGCGAACCGGTCTCGCTCGTCGACGACGCCGGCCGGATGTGGATCACCCATCTCGGCTACGACGCGCACAGCGACGAGACGTTTTTCGACATCCGCGAGCCGGAGGAACTGCGCCTTGTCTCCCGCGCGTGGCTTGGCTTTCGCATCCCGCTCGGCTTTCACGGCCACTTCGTCGCCGACGCCGCGGCGCCAACCGGCCGGTAGCCCGGCCGACCGGCGCGAAGGATTCAATTTCCCGGCGTGGTGATGAGTTTGCCGTTGAGGATCGTCTGGCCGGGCTTGATGTCCGCGCCGCAGGGGCCGACCCATTTCATCGTGTGCCTGGTTTCCTGATCGCCCAGGCCCGGCTTCGGCGGGTCGTATTTGACCGAGGTGGTCGTCTCCAGCGTATCTTGGTCGACCATGGTCGTGACGCTGTGCGAGGTCCGCTTCGAGCCCATCAGGTCGCAGACGGAATCCTGGGTGAAGGTGTTTGCGCTGCGATGCATCTCCATCTTGCTGCACCTGCCGGCCATCAGCTCCCTGGCCTTGGCCAGGGTTTTCTGTTCGCTTGCGGCGTCGACGCACATCACGACCGTCATCGGTTTGGCGCCGCCCTCGATCGTCAGGTTCCACAGGCCGTCCTTGCGCAGCGGGGGCTCGTCGTTCGCCGCTGCGGTCGCCGCCGGCAGCAGAAGCGCAAGCGACAGCAATAGGACTGGTTTCATGGTGTCGCCCCCTCGGATGCTCGACCGCCGATGATGACGAGCGAGCCCCGCGGACTTTGAAGCAGAGCCGGCGCGCGTGCAAGCGCGGGCGTTGCGGCCGTCCGCTTGTGCGGCTATCGGTTCGTAATCCGCCTCGCCGAGGTAACAACGGGCGCGCGGACACGAAGGTCCGGCGTAGCCGCCTGTGGGGTCCAAGCATGTCGTGGCGTCGATCGAGACGGGTTCGCGTTTGCGCCACGCACGCGCCGCGCCGTTGCGCGCTCGGCGCTCGTCGGTGGCGTATCGGGGGGCCGTCGATGCGATGAGCCCGGCTTCGCGCGCGAACGGCTCGGCGCCGGGCCGTCGAAGCCGCCTTCGTCTGGCTTTGGCGGCGGCCGTGGTCCTCATCATTTCCGCCGCTGCTCTCGCGTTGCACGAGGCGGTTTCGCCACAAGCGGCGCTCGCAGAGGTCAAAGGCTGGCGCGACTTCGCCGGCGCGCATCTGCCCGTCGCGGCGCCCGCCTACGTCGTGTTTTATGCGGCGTTCTCGGGGCTTTCGCTGCCGGGCGCGTGGATCGTCAGCGTCGCGGGCGGGGCGCTGTTCGGGCCGTGGCTCGGCGTTCCCCTGGTTTCGTTGTCGAGCACCGCGGGCGCGACGCTGGCCATGCTGCTGGCGCGCTATGTCGCGCGCGACGCGGTCGCGGCGCGGTTTCCCGATTTCGTCGCCCGCGTCGACCGCGGCGTCGCGCACGACGGCGCGCGCTGGCTGTTTGCGGCGCGGCTGACGCCGGTGATCCCTTTCTTCGTCATCAATCTCGCCGTCGGCCTGACCAAGATGCCGGTCGGCGTGTTCGCGCTGGTCACGACGGTCGGCTCGTTTCCGTTGGCGGCGCTGTTTGCGCTGGCGGGCGCCGGGCTGGCGTCGATCTCGCGGCCGAGCGACGTGTTCAGCGCGCCGATCCTGGCCGCTCTGCTCGCGCTGGCGGCCGCGCCGTTCGCGGCCAAGGGCTTCGGTCAGTGGCGTGCGGGGCGGCGGCGGATGGCGGCCTGGGCGAAGCCTGGGCGTTTCGACTACAATCTCGTCGTCATCGGCGCGGGCTCGGCGGGGCTGGTGAGCGCCTATGTCGCGGCCGCGGCGAGGGCGCGGGTCGCGCTCATCGAGGCCGGGGCGATGGGCGGCGAATGCCTCAACACCGGCTGCGTTCCCTCGAAGGCGCTGATCCGCTCGGCCAAGCTCGCGCACGAAGGCGCGCATGCCGCGCGGTTCGGGCTGACGGGGCGGCTCGAGCCCGACTTCGCCGCCGTCATGGCGCGGGTCCGCGCCGTCGTCGCCGAGGTCGCGCCGCACGATTCGGCCGAGCGCTACCGCAGCCTCGGCGTCGAGGTCATCGCCGGACATGCGCGCGTCGTCGATCCCTGGACGGTGGAGGCCGCAGGCAGGCGGCTGACCGCTCGGCGCATCGTCGTCGCGACCGGGGCGGAGCCGTTGCTGCCGCCGATTCCCGGCCTCGCGGAGGCCGAGCCGCTCACCTCCGAGACGCTGTGGCGGCTGACCGAGCGGCCGGAGCGGCTGCTCGTGCTCGGCGGCGGGGCGGTCGGCTGCGAACTCGCGCAGGCGTTCGCGCGGCTCGGCGCGGGCGTGACGCTGGTGGAAGCCGCGCCGCGCGTGCTGCCGCGCGAGGACGACGAGGTTTCCGACGCCATGCGAAGGGCGTTGTCGACGGATGGCGTCGCTGTCATCGAGGGCGTCGCGGCGGCGGCCTTCGCCTCCGGTGTCGCGACGCTCGCGGACGGGCGCAGCGTCGGGTTCGACCGCGTGCTCGTCGCCGTGGGCCGCCGGCCGCGCGTGCGCGGCTTCGGGCTGGAGCAGCTGGGGTTGCTCGACGACGACGGCCGTCTCGTCGTCGACGGGCGGCTGCGCACGCGCATTCCCACGATCTTCGCCGCGGGCGACGTGATCGGCCAATTGCAGTTCACCCATGCGGCGGGACGCTACGGGGCGGCGGCGGCGATCAATGCGCTGCTGGCGCCGCTGCGTCTCGCCAAGGCCGAGCTCGCCCCGTTCCCCGCCGTCGTTTATACCGACCCGGAGATCGCCCGCGTCGGGCTCAACGAGCGCGAGGCGCGCGAGAGGGGCCTCGCCTACGAGATCACGCGCTACGACCTCGCCGAACTCGACCGCGCCATCGCCGACGGGGCGGCGCATGGCTTCGTCAAGGCGCTGACGGCGCCGGGGCGCGACCGCATCCTCGGCGTCGCCATCGTCGGCGCGCGGGCCGGCGACATGCTGTCGGAATTCACGCTGGCGATGCGGCGCGGCCTCGGCCTCAAGGCGATCCTCGACACGATCCATCCCTATCCCGGTTGGAGCGACGCCGCGCGCGCGCTCGCCGGCGAATGGCGGCGGGCGCACGCGCCGGCCCGGGCGCTGCGCCTCGCTGAGCGCCTGTTCGCGGGGCTGCGCGGCTGATGTTCGACGCGCGTCTGCAGCCTTGGCTGCGCCGGATGTTCGATCCGCTCGCCGCGCCACTGGCGGCGCGCGGGGCGAGCGCCGACGCGGTGACGCTCGCCGGCTTCGGCTTCGGCGTCGCGGCGAGCCTGGCGTTCTGCGCCGGCGCCTTCCGGCTCGGCCTCGTGCTGTTGCTGCTGAACCGGTTCGCCGACGGGCTCGACGGGGCGCTGGCGCGGCGGCTCGGGGCGACGCGGCGCGGCGCCTTCCTCGACATCGCGCTCGATTTCGCGGTCTACGCGCTGGTTCCGCTCGGCTTCGCCGTCGCCGATCCCGCCCGCAACGCGCTTGCCGCCGCCGTGCTGCTCGCCGCCTTCATCGGCACGGGGTCGAGCTTTCTCGCCTTCGCGGCGGTGGCGCACGGAAAGGCGCCGGCGTTTCCCTCGAAGGGGATCTATTATCTCGGCGGCCTCACGGAAGGCGGCGAGACCATCGCCTTCTTCGCCGGCTTCGCGCTGTGGCCCGCTGCGTTTCCGGCGCTGGCGTCGATCTTCGCCGCGCTTTGCCTCGTAACTACGCTGACGCGCTGGCGCTGGGGCTGGCTGGCCTTCGCGCCCGATGTTGCAAAGGGGGGAGACGGATGAGGACAGTGTTGCGAGCCGCCTTGGCGCTGGTTCTCGCTACGACGGCGGCGCGAGCCGACGCCGCTTGGGACGCCGTGCTGGCGAAAGCGAGGGGCGAGACCGTCTACTGGAACGCCTGGGGCGGCGACGAGCGCACCAACGCCTTCATCGCCTGGGCCGGCGACCAGGTCCGCGCCCGCTACGGCGTCGAGCTGAAACAGGTCAAGCTGACCGACACGGGCGAGGCGGTGGCGCGGATCGTCGCGGAGAAGGCTGCCGGCCGCGACGACGACGGCTCGGTCGATCTCATCTGGATCAACGGCCCGAACTTCCTGTCGATGAAGCAGAAGGGCCTGCTCTACGGCCCGTTCGTCGACAAGCTGCCGAACGCGAAGTACATCGACACCACCGACAAGCCTTCCAACGTGGTCGATTTCACCGTGCCCGTAGAGGGCTACGAATCGCCATGGCGGCTGGCGCAATTCGTGTTCATCTACGATTCCGCGAAGGTGGCGCCGCCGCCGCGATCGCTGGCCGCGCTGACAGACTGGATCAAGGCGCATCCGGGCCGCTTCACCCATCCCGCCGCACAAGATTTCATGGGCGCGAGCTTTCTCAAGCAGGCGCTGATCGATCTCGCGCCGGACCGCGCGGCGCTGTCGCAGCCCGCCGACGACGCCGCATTCGCCAGGGAGAGCGCGCCGTTGTGGGCGTGGTACGACGGCGTGCGACCCTTCTTCTGGCGCCAGGGGCGGCAGTTCCCGGCCAACGAGCCGGCGCTGATCCAGGCGCTGAACGACGGCGAAGTCGATTTCGCGCTGGCCTTCGATCCGGCGGAAGCGGCGGCGGCGGCGCAAGCGGGGCGGCTGCCGCAAACCGTGCGCGTGACGACTTTCGCCGACGGGACGCTCGGCAACACAAGCTTCGTCGCCATTCCCTTCAACTCGCCGCACAAGGACGCGGCGATGGTCGTCGCCGATTACCTGCTCGACCCCGCGACGCAAGCGCACGCGCAAGACATCACGGCGCTCGGCGCCTATAGCGTGCTCGATCCCGCAAAGCTGTCGCCGGAGCAACGCAAACTGTTCGAGGCGCTGCCCTCGCATCCGGCGCTGCCGACGAGCGCCGACCTCGGCAAGGTGCTGCTGGAGCCGCATCCGTCCTGGATGACGCGGATCGCGGAGGAATGGCGGCGCCGCTATGCGAACTGAAGGATACGGCCGCTGCGCCTGAACCCCGGCCAGATCCTCGCGCATCTCGTCATCGGCCTGCCGACGCTCGGCGGGCTCGCCGTCACCGTGGCGGCGGCGTTCGGCTATCTGCCGGCGCTGGGAGGCGAGAGCTTCGGTCTCTTCGCGTGGCGGCGCCTCATCGCCGAGCCCGGACTGATGGCGACGCTGGCGCTCACGCTACGCGTCGGCTTTGCGGCCACAGGCTTTTCGCTGGCGCTCGCGTTCGGTCTCATCGCCACGGTCGTCACCCGCCGCGGGCGGCTCGATCTCTTAGCTGCGCCGCTGATCGCGAGCCCGCATTCGGCTATCGCCGTCGGCCTCGCATTTCTCATCGCGCCGAGCGGCTGGATCGTGCGGCTGTTGAGCCCGTGGGCGACGGGATGGAGCGCGCCGCCGGACGCCGCGATCGTCGGCGACCCGCTCGGCCTGTCGCTGACGCTCGGGCTCGCGGTGAAGGAGACGCCGTTCCTCGTCGCCGTCGGGCTCGCGGCGTTGCGGCAGTTTCCGGCTACGGCGCAGATGCAGGCGGCGCGCTCGCTGGGCTATGCGCCGGCGACCGCCTTTGCGCTCGTCGTCGCGCCGCAGCTCTACCGGCGCATCCGGCTGCCGGTGTTCGCCGTGCTCGCCTATTCGCTGTCGGTGGTGGATATGGCGCTCGTGCTCGCGCCGTCGCATCCGGCGCCGCTGTCGCTGCTGGCGCTGCGCTGGCTCATCTCGCCGCAGCTCGACGACGTCTTTCCCGGCGAGGCGGCGGCGGTGTTGCAGCTCGCGCTGGTCGTCGCGGCTTTCGCGCTGTGGCGGCTCGGCGAGGGCGTCGCGCGCGCGCGGATCGCGGCGCGGGCGCGAGCCGGCGAGCGGCGCGGTTGGCTGCGCCTCGCGCCGCCGGCGCTGTCGGGGCTTGGCGCGGCGCTGATCGCTCTTGGCTTTGCGGCGCTGCTCGGCCTCGTCGTGTGGGCCTTCGCGTGGCGCTGGCCGTTTCCGGCAGCGCTGCCGGAAAGTTGGTCGCTGGATCTCGCCTGGCGGCAGACGTCGCAGTTGCGGGAACCCCTGGGAACGACGCTGGCGCTGGCGCTGACGACCTCGGCCGCCTCGCTTGCGCTCGCGATTGTCTGGCTGGAGAGCGAGGACCGGCTCGGCCGGCGCGCGACGGCCGATGTCATCGTTCTGCCGCTGCTCGCGCCGCAGATCGCTTTTCTGTTCGGGACGCAGACCTTGTTCGCATCGGCGCGCCTCGACGGGAGCTTCGCCGCGGTCGCCTGGGCGCAGGGCCTGTTCGTGTTCCCCTATGTCTGGCTTGCGCTCGCCGATCCCTGGCGCGCGCTCGATCCCCGATTCGCGCGCGCGGCGGCGGCGCTGGGGGCGAGCCCGCTGCGGCGGCTTCTTGGGGTAAAACTGCCGATCCTGACGGGCCCGCTGGCGCTGGCCTTCGCCATCGGCGTCGCGGTCTCGGTCGCGCAATATCTTTCGACCCTGTTCGCGGGCGGCGGGCGCGTGGCGACGCTGACGACGGAGGCGCTCGCCTTGGCGGGCGGCGGCGACCGCCGCCTGTCGGCTCTGCTCGGCCTCGCGCAGGCGGCCGCGCCGCTCGCCGTGTACGGCGCGGCGTTCGCGCTCCCCCGCATCGCATTCGCCCACCGACGCGGGCTCTCGTGACGGCGCTCGTCGTCGAGGACACGCGCCTCGCCGTCGCCGGGCGGCGGCTGATCGACGGGTTGTCGTTTCGGGTCGGCGCGAGCGCGGTCCTCACCCTCATGGGGCCGAGCGGCGCCGGCAAGTCGGCGCTGCTCGCCTTCATCGCCGGCCATCTCGACCCAGCTTTCACGGCGAGCGGCCGCGTGCGGCTGGGCGGGCGCGACATCGCCGGCTTACCCGCGGAGCGCCGCGGCGTCGGGCTGTTGTTTCAGGACGATCTGCTGTTTCCGCATCTCAGCGTCGGCGCCAATGTCGCGTTCGGGCTGCGCGGCCGGTCGGCCCGACGCGCGCGCGTCGCCGAGGCGCTGGCGCAAGCGGGGCTCGCCGGCTTCGAGGAGCGCGACCCGGCGACGTTGTCGGGCGGCCAGCGCGCTCGCGTCGCCCTGATGCGCAGCCTCGTCGCGCAGCCCCAGGCGCTGCTGCTCGACGAGCCGTTCGGCCGGCTCGACGTCGCGCTGCGGCGCGACTTCCGCCGCTTCGTGTTCGAGCGCGCCGCCGGCTTGCCCGTCGTCCTCGTCACCCACGACCCCGCGGACGCTGAAGCCGCCGGCGGGGCGATCATTCAACTTGGGCCTGTAGCATGAGCATTGTCAGCGCCAAGCCGCTTTCGGCCTATCCCTGGTTCATCCGCCTGTTCTTCTGGAAGCAGAAGATCACCTACGGACGCGTTCTCGATCCCGGCCTGTTGTGGGGCCGCTCGAAATGGGTGTTCGCGACCGTCGCGCTGCTCTACGGCGCGTTGAACCGGCGCGGCTCGCCGCTGTCGCCGGCTTTGCGCTCGCTGGCGACGGTGCGGGTGTCGCAGCTCAACCATTGCGCGTTCTGCGTCGACATCAATTCCGCGACCTTGCAGAAGCGCGGCGTGACGGACGAGAAAATCGACGCGCTGGGCGCCTGGCGCGACAGCCCGCTATTCGATGCGCGCGAAAAACTCGCGCTCGAATGGGCGGAGGCGATGACGCTCAACCAGGTCGACGACGCCTTGCGGGCGCGGCTGAAGGCGTCGTGGAGCGAAGACGACATCGTCGAACTGACCGGCCTCGTCGCGTTTCAGAACCTGTCGTCGAAGTTCAACGCCGCGCTCGACGTGCCAGCGCAGGGGTTTTGCCGGCTGCCGGTTCCGGTCGAGACCGCTTCGCGCTAGCCCCGTCCGGCTCCTGGCGACTCGCCGCCCGCAGTCCCGGCGAGGACCCGCTGCTTTCTCTTTATCAGAATAGGCGCTATTCTGGGCCTTGCGCGGAAAAGAAGCGCGGCGCCCCCGGGGGGCCGACGCGTTTTGCCGCCTAAAGAATTGTTCTCTAATGTGAAAGAAGCGCCGCGCGACACGAGTTGCACGCCAGAACCGCGTCTTTCACGCCAAAAACGGACAAAAGATCACGTATATCACTCTGCTCGCCTAAGCCCTCGGGCGTCTCGCCGGCTCGCGCTTCCGCCCGAGCGCGAACCGCTCTAGAAAGCCTCATGCCTGCGCCCAAACCTCCCGCCTTCGACACGCTGAGCCTGCATGCCGGCCAGCGGCCCGATCCCGCCACGGGAGCGCGGGCGGTCCCGATCTACGAGACGACGTCGTTCGTGTTCGATTCCGTCGATCACGCCGGCGGGCTGTTCGATCTGGAGACGCCGGGCCACATCTACAGCCGCATCTCCAACCCGACCGTCGCCGTGCTGGAGGAGCGCGTCGCCGCGCTGGAGGGCGGCGTCGGGGCGGTCGCGACCGCCAGCGGCATGGCGGCGCTGCATCTGGCCATTGGGACCCTCGCCGGCGCCGGCGATCACATCGTCGCCTCGGCCTCGCTCTACGGCGGCACGGTCAATCTGTTGGCGCGCACGCTGCCGCGCTTCGGCGTGACGACGAGCTTCGTCGGCCCACGCGACCTCGCCGCCTTCGCCGCCGCGATCCGGCCGCAGACGCGGCTCGTGCTCGGCGAAACCATCGGCAATCCGGGGCTGGAGGTGCTCGACATCCCCCGCCTCGCCGACCTCGCGCATGCTCATGGGCTGCCGCTGGTCGTCGACAACACGTTCGCCACGCCCTACCTGTGCCGGCCGCTGGATCTCGGCGCCGACATCGTCATGCATTCGCTGACCAAATGGATCGGCGGCCACGGTCTCGTCATCGGCGGCGCGCTGGTCGACGGCGGCAAGTTCGACTGGCTCGGCTCCGGCCGCCATCCAACGCTGAGCGAGCCGGACGCCGGCTATCACGGCCTCAACTTCGCCGAGCATTTCGGACCCGCGGCCTTCGTCATGCGCGCCCGCGCCGAGGGCCTGCGCGACTTCGGCGCCTGCCTGTCGCCGCACAACGCCGCGCGGCTGCTGACGGGGATCGAGACGCTGAGCCTGCGCATGGCGCGGCATGTCGAAAACACGCGCGCCGTGATCGACGCGTTGCAGGCCCATCCCGCGGCGGCCTGGGTCAATCATCCGTCGCTGCCGACGCATCCCGACCACGAGCTGGCGACGCGGCTGCTGCCGCGCGGCGCCGGCTCCATCGTCACGTTCGGCGTCAAGGGCGGCAGGGCGGCGGGCGCGCGCTTCATCGAGGCGCTGCGGCTGGCGAGCCATCTCGCCAATGTCGGCGACGCCAAGACCCTCGTCATCCATCCCGCCAACACGACGCACCGGCAGATGAGCGCCGACGAACTCGCGTTGGCGGGGGTCGGCGAGGAGATGGTGCGGCTCTCGGTCGGGCTGGAAGGCGCCGCCGACATCGTCGCCGATCTCGAACAGGCGCTCGGCGCCTCGCAGCGGGGCTGACATGCGGCTGACCGTGAACGGACGCTCCGTGTTCGCCAGCGACGGCGGGCGTGCGCGCGAGGCAGGACGGCCGCTGGCGATCTTCCTGCACGGCGCCGGCATGGACCGCAGCGTCTGGGCGACCCAGACCCGCGCGTTTCCGCCGCGCGGCCTCGATGTGCTGGCGGTCGATCTGCCGGGACACGGCGGCTCCGAGGGGCCGGCGCTGGCCGACATCGGCGCGCTGGCCGACTGGACGCTGGCGCTGATGTCAGCGGCGGGCGCTGAGCGGGCGTCGCTGGTCGGGCACAGCATGGGGGCGTTGATCGCGCTCGAAGCCGCGGCGCGGGCGCCGGAGCGGGCGGAGCGGCTCGCGCTCGTCGGCGTGGCGGTGAAAATGCCGGTGCATCCCGATCTGCTCGCGGCGGCGGCAGCCAACGACCACGCCGCCATCGACATGGTGAGTCTCTGGAGCCTGGGCGCGGCGGCGCGGGGCGGATGCGCGACGCCGGGGGCCTGGATGCTCGGCGGGGCCGAGCGGCTGCTGGAGTTGAGCCGTCCCGGCGTGCTGCATACCGATCTCGCCGCCTGCAACGCCTATCGCGGCGCGCTCGAGGCGGCGGCGAAGGTCACGGCGAAGACGACGCTGATCCTGGGCGAGCGGGACATGATGACGCCGCTCAAATCCGGCCGGGCGCTTGGGGAGGCGATAGCGAACGCGCGCGTCGTCGCGCTCAAAGGGGTGGGCCACCTGCCGATGGCCGAGGCGCCGCGCGAGACGCTTGCCGCGCTGAAGGGCGCGCTGCTGTAGAAAGCGCAGCGCTGGGCGGCGGAATTCGCCGCCGCGGCTGTTCCCGATGGCGGCGACGCGCTAATCTGACGGCCGAGGAGCCGCCCGATGACCCATATTCTCGCCCTCGATCAGGGCACCACGTCCACCCGCGCCATCGTGTTCCGCGCCGACCTCAGCGTCGCGGCGGTGGCGCAGCAGGAGTTCCCGCAACATTATCCGCAGCCCGGCTGGGTCGAGCACGACGCGCAAGACCTTTGGCGCACCTCGGTCGCCACGATGCGCGAGGCGCTCGCGCGCGCTGGCGTAGGGGCCGGCGACGTCGCCGCGCTCGGCCTCACCAACCAGCGCGAGACCACGGTCGTGTGGGAACGCAGGACCGGCGAGCCGATCGCTCCCGCCATCGTCTGGCAGGACCGCCGCACGGCGGAGGTCTGCGCGCGGCTAAAGGCGGAGGGCGCCGAGCCCGACGTGACGGCGCGCACCGGCCTGCTGCTCGACCCCTATTTCTCCGCCACCAAGATCGCCTGGCTGCTCGACAACGTCGAGGGCGCGCGAGCCCGGGCCGAGCGCGGCGAACTCGCCTTCGGCACGGTCGACAGTTTTCTCATCTGGCAGCTGACCGGCGGCCTCGTGCACGCGACCGACGCCACCAACGCGTCGCGCACGCTGCTCTACGACATCCATCGCGGCGCGTGGGACGAGGAGCTTTGCCGGTTGCTGCGCGTGCCGATGTCGATGCTGCCGGAAGTGCGCGACTGCGCCGACGATTTCGGCGTCCTCACCGCGGATCTGCTCGACCGCCCGCTGCCGATCCGCGGCGTGGCGGGCGACCAGCAGGCGGCGACGGTGGGGCAGGCGTGCTTCGCGGAGGGCATGATGAAATCGACCTACGGCACCGGCTGCTTCGCGCTGCTCAACACCGGTGCGACGCCTGTCGCCTCGAACAACCGGCTGCTCACCACAGTCGCCTACCAACTCAACGGCCGGCGCACTTATGCGCTCGAAGGCGCCATCTTCGTCGCCGGCGCGGCGGTGCAGTGGCTGCGCGACGGGCTCGGCCTGATCGCCAGCGCCGCCGAGACGGCGGCGCTGGCGGCCGCCGCCGATCCGCGCCAGGAGGTCTATCTCGTGCCGGCCTTCGTCGGGCTCGGCGCGCCGCATTGGGATACGGACGCGCGCGGCGCGATCTTCGGCCTCACCCGGGGCACGACGCGCAAGGAGCTGGCGCGCGCAGCGCTGGAGTGCGTCGGCTACCAGACGCGCGAGCTGATCGAGGCGATGAAGGCGGACGGCGCTGGTGGGACGCAGACGGTGCTGCGCGTCGACGGCGGCATGTCGGCCTCCGACTGGACGATGCAGTTCCTCGCCGACATTCTCGACGCGCCGGTGGACCGGCCGAAGGTGATGGAGACGACCGCGCTCGGCGCCGCCTATCTCGCCGGCCTCGCGGCGGGCGTGCTGCCGGAGCCGGAGACTTTCGCCAAGACGTGGTCGCTCGACCGCCGCTTCACGCCCAGCCTCCACCCCGCATTGCGCGAGCGCAAATGGAGCGGCTGGAAGCGCGCCGTCGGCCGCACGCTCAGCTCGTGAACGCCGGGGCGAATTGGCTCCGCGGCGAAGCTGCGGGCGCGTTGTTGCGGCTGTCAATACGGCGGCGGGGTCTTCTCGCGTTGGGCGCGCGCGGCGGCCGTCCACCACGCGAGATCGTCGGCGAAGCGGGGAAAGGCGCGCGCCAACGCCGCGCCGCCTTCGCCCGTCGGCTGCCCTTCAGCGTCTAACGCGTGGCCGATTGCGCCGACTGCGAGCGAACTGGAGATGACGACCATGCCCATTTCCGACAGCGTGCCGAGCCACGCGAGCCCGGCGCGGGCGCCGGCGAAGCGGCCGGCGGAATAGCTGGCGATTGCGGCGGGACGCCAGAACCATTCCTCCAGGAAATGATCGGTCAGGTTCTTCAGGCCCGGCTGGACGCCAAAGTTGTATTCGCCGGTGACGAAAACGAAGCCATCCGCCGCGCGGATTTTTTGCGCCAGCGCTTCGAGTTCCGGCGGCGCCTCGGCGGCGGGATATTCCTTGTACATGCGGTCGAGGATGGGCAGGCCGACCGCCTTCGCGTCGATCAACTCCACGTCGGCGCCGCGCTGTTTGAAGGCGCGGAGCAGATAATCGGCGAGGCGTATGCCTTGCCGGTCGGACCGGTAGGAGCCGTAAAAGATCAGGATGCGGTCGGCCATGCGTTTCAGCCCCGGATGAAGGCGAGCAGATCGGCGTTGATGACGTCGGCGTGCGTGGTTGGCATGCCGTGCGGAAAACCCAGGTAGGATTTCAGCTGTGCGCCCCGGATCAATGTCACCGATTTCCTGCCCGTGATCGCGAACGGCACGATCTGGTCGTCCTCGCCATGCATCACCAGCGTCGGCACGCCGATGGCTTTCAGATCGGCGGTGAAGTCGGTCTCCGAGAACGCGGCGATGCAATGGTAGTGGGCCAGCACCGAGCCCGCCATGCCTTGCCGCCACCAGTTGCGCCGCACGCCGTCCTTCACCTCAGCGCCCTCCCGGTTGTAGCCGAAAAAGGGCAGCGTGAACTCGTAGAAGAACTGCGCCCGGTTGGTCGCGGTTTCGCGCCCTATGCCGTCGAACAGCTCCATCGGCGCGCCGTCGGGGTTGGCCGCCGACTTGACCATGATTGGGACGACCGCGCTGATCAGCACGGCCTTGGCGACACGGCCGGGCTTGGCGCGGGCGACATAGCGCGCGACCTCGCCGCCGCTGGTGGAATGGCCGATATGCACGGCCCCATGCAGGTCGAGCGCGTCGGTCAGCGCCACGACGTCGGCGACGTAAGTGTCCATCTGGTGACCCGTCGCGGTCTGGGCCGAGCGGCCGTGGCCGCGACGGTCGTGCGCGATGACGCGGAAGCCGTGCCCGAGGAAGAACATCATCTGTCCGTCCCTGTCGTCGGCGCTGAGCGGCCAGCCATGGTGGAACATCAGCACGGGCGCGTCGCGCGGGCCCCAGTCCTTGTAGAAGATCTCGGTCCCGTCGGCGATCGTGATCCTCGGCATGGTTGGCTCTCCTTCAGGGTCAAGCGGCGTCGATATCAGCAATGCGCCGCTTTCTGACGCAGGCGCTCAAACCCTAAAGCAAACCGCGATTGATTGGAACCGAAACCCCGTTGCGTCGTCCCCGCGCGCGGAACCCCAGATCTAGCAAGCGAAATCCTTGCGGCGGTTGACGAGCGGTGGCGCCGGATTCAACGCTTCGCCGGGAATGACAAGCCTGTCAAAATGGCGGTTGCTCAAGCGACTTGCAGCTTCAGCTGCGAATGCGGATCGCGTGGCGGATCGAGCGGAGCGTTTGCACCGCGCCTTTCGCCATTCCGGTGGCGCCGGAGGTCAAAAGTATCGCCGCCACGGCCGCGGGATCGACGGTCGCCGGCTCGAACATATCCGGCCACTTCGGCAATTCGATTTCCAACGAAAGGCCTTGGCCCAGCGCATCGCCGTCGACGACTAACACCTGCGCCAGCGTGGGCGACGAAATTCGGACCGTTTGCGCCGCCTGCGCCGCGAAGGTGCGCGATCTGCGTCAGGGCGCGTCCTCGTCCGTAGCGGCGGGCGCGTCCAACTTTTGCATGTTTTCGAGGATGCTGAGCAGATAGTGCAGCATCCGCGCCGTATCGTTGATGGAGAAATCGGTGAGAACCTGCTCGTAATTGGCGTGGATTTTCGGCAAAGCGAGAACCCGCCAGACATGGCGGCCGTTGTCGGTCATCGTCACCAGCCTCGACCTGCGGTCGCGCTCGTCGATGGCCAACGCGATGTGACCGTCACGCTCCATGCGGCTGATGAGACCCGCGATGTTCTGCCGGCTGACCATCAGATATTTGGCGAGCTCGGCGACACTGACGCCGCCTTGCGCGACAGCGCGCCGAGCACGGCCCATTGCTGGGCGCTAAGCCCCTCCGCCTCGACCGGGCGGCCGCCGGTTTTATGCAACATATTTGCGCACTGGTAAAGCCGAAAGAACATCCTGTTGGCCATTTCGACCTTGGCGGCCGGCGGGATCGCCGAAGCCTTCGCCTGCGACATCGCCAACCGCGCCGCGGTTGATGCGGCGGTCGCCGCCGCCGAGGCTTCGCTCGGGCCGATCGAAGTTCTCGTCAACAACGCCGGCTGGGACGTGTTCCGCCCGATCGTCAAGACCGAGCCGACGCAGTGGGACAAACTGATCGCCGTCAATCTCACCGGCGCGCTGCACATGCATCACGCCGTGCTACCGGGCATGGCTGCGCGCAAGCGCGGCCGGATCGTCAACATCGCCTCCGACGCCGCGCGCGTCGGCTCCTTGGCGAAGCCGTCTACGCGGCGTGCAAGGGCGGGCTGGTCGCCTTCTCCAAGACCATCGCGCGCGAGTATTCGCGCCAAGGGATCACTGTCAACGTCGTCTGCCCCGGCCCGACCGACACCGCGCTTTTCGCGGAATACAAGGAGGGCGCCGGCAATCCGTAGAAGCTGATGGAAGCGTTCACCCGCTCGATCCCGCTCGGGCGAATTGGTCAACCCGACGACCTGCCCAGCGATATCCTGTTCTTCGCCGGCGACGACGCGACTTATGTCACCGGCCAGGTGCTCAGCGTCTCCGGCGGCCTGACGATGAACGGTTGATCACAAGAGGAACCAACACGTCTTACCAAAAGTTGATCTTCGAAATCCGCAACGGCGTCGCCTGGATCTTCATCAATCGCCCCGGCAAGATGAACTCGTTCCGCGGGACCATCTGCGACGAGCTGATCAAGGCGATTTACAAGGCCGGCTACGACAGAAGCATCGGGGCCATCGTGCTTGCCGGCGCGGGCGACCGCGCCTTCTGCACCGGCGGCGACCAATCGGCGCATGACGGCAACTACGACAGCCGCGGAACGATCGGCCTGTCGATGGAGGAACTCCATGCGGCGATCCGCGACGTGCCGAAGCCGGTCATCGCCCGGGTGCAAGGCTTCAATATCGGCGGCGGGAACGTGCTGGCCACCATCTGCGATCTGACGATCTGCTCGGACAGGGCGGTGTTTGGGCAAGTCGGACCGAAGATGGGGTCGGTCGACCCCGGCTATGGCACCGCTTTTCTCAGCCGCGTCGTTGGCGAGAAGAAAGCGCGCGAGATCTGGTATCTCTGCCGTCGCTACACCGGCCAGCAGGCGGTCGGCACGCGCCTCGCCAACATTTGCGCGCCGCATGACCAACTTGACGCCGCCGCATGACCAACTTGACGCCGAGGCACAGAAGCAGTCGGAAGAGATCTGCGAGCGCAGCCCGACCGCGATCGCCGTCGCCAAGCGCAGCTTCAACATGGACACCGCGCACCAGGCAGGCGTCGCCGGCATGGGCATGCTCGCGCTCAAGCTCTACTACGACACCGACGAGTCGCGCGAAGGCGTCAATGCGCCGAAGCAGAAGCGCAAGCCGGAGTTTCGCACGTACGCGAAGTGATCGGCGTCTCCCTCTCCGCCCTCGCGAGCGGGCGCCTTCGCCGCTGCAAATGAGGCCGATGCAATGAATTCCTATCTCAACGACGATCTCAACGCCCTGCCCGAGCAGGCGCGGCGCTTCGCGACCGACTGCGTCGCGCCTGGCTTCCAACAGCGCAACAGGACGCGCGTGCTCGACCGCGCGCCGATGAAGGAAATGGGCGCGATGGGGTTCATCGCCCCCGAGTTGAAGGAGGAACAGGACGGGTTGGGCCTTGGTTGTCTCGCTTCCGGTGTCATCCATGAGGAGATCGCGCGCGCCGATCTCAGCAGTTCAGCGTGCTCTACCTTGCGTGCTCACGACTGGGCGCGGTGCTCAACCCGCTGATGCCGAACTTTCGCGAGCACGAGCTGTCGTTCATGCTCGCCCACGGCGAGGCGAAAGTCTTCGTCGCGCCCAAAAGCTTCCGCGGCCTCGACCATGAGGCGATGGCGCGCCGGTTGCAATCGCAACTTGTCCACCTCAACCAAATCGTCGTTGTCGACGGGGGCGGTTCGGATGACTTCGACACGCTGCTGACCGCGTCGGAATGGGAGAAACAGCCGGACGCCGCCGCGACCCAGACGCGCAGCCGTCCGGGCGCCGATGACATCACTCAGCTGATCTATACGTCCGGCACCACGGGTGAGCCGAAAGGCGTCATGCATTCGGCCAACACCCTCATGGCCAACATCGTTCCCTACGCCGCGCGGTTGAAGCTCAGTGCGGACGACACCGTGCTGATGGCGTCTCCCATGGCGCATCAGACCGGCTTCTTGTACCGCCTGATGATGCCGATCATGCTGCGAGCCACGGCGGTGCTGTTCGACATCTGGGATCCAAACAGCGCGGCGCAGTTGATCCGCGACGAGAAGGCGACGTTTTCGATGGCGTCGACGCGTTTCCTCACCGATCTCACGCGCGTCGTCGTCGAGAGCGGCGAGGGCCTGCCGTCGCCGCGCGCGTTCCTATGCGCCGGGGCGCCGATTCCCGGACCGCTGGTCGAACGCGCGCGCGCCGGCTTGGGCGCCAAGATCGTCTCGGCCTGGGGCATGACCGAGAACGGCGCGGTTACGCTGATCAAGCTCGACGACGATGACGTCAGGGCTTTCACCACCGATGGCTGTCCGCTTGACGGAGTTGAGGTGAAAGTGCTCGACTTTGACAGCCACGAAATGGCGCGCGGCGAATCCGGCCGGCTCATGGTGCGCGTGTGCTCCAACCTCGACCGCTATCTGAAGCGGCCGCAATGGAACAATACCGATGCGCAGGGTTGGTTCGACACCGGCGACCTGGCCTATCTGGACGCCGAGGGTTACATCCGCATCAGTGGCCGCATCAAGGATGTCATCATTCGCGGCGGCGAGAACATTCCCATCGTCGAAATCGAGGCGCTGCTCTATCGTCATCCCTCGGCCGCGCAGGTGGCTATCGTCGCCTTTCCCGACTAGCGCTTGGGCGAGCGCGCCTGCGCGGTGGTGACGACCAAGCCCGGCGTGAGCTTGGACTTCGTCGCCATGAGCGAATTCCTCAACGCGCAGAAGCTCGCCATCCAATACATCCCGGAAAAGCTGATAGTCGCGCAGGCGCTGCCCGCCACGCGGTCGGGAAAAAGCCAGAAATTCCGCCTGCGCGAGATGCTGCGCGACGGCGCCATCTGAAGCTGGAGCGTCGCCCACGAGACAACCAATCGTCATGGTTGGGCGCAAGCCGCGAACTCGTCGACAGCAACTGACGCCGGCCATCGCCAGCGTCCCGGGAACAGGAGACAACTTTGGCTTCCTCGTCGATGCGCGCTTCCTTCCAATGGGACGACCCGTTCGCACTGGAAGCGCAATTGACTGCGGACGAGCGCGCGGTGCGCGCCGCGGCGCACGCCTTTGCGCAAGAGCTGCTGGCGCCTGGCGTGACCGAGGCTTTCCGTCACGAGAAAGCCAATCCGGGACTGTTCCGGGCAATGGGTGAAATGGGCCTGCTCGGGGCGACGATCCCGGAAAGCTACGGCGGCTCAGGGCTCAATTACGTCAGCTATGGCCTCATCGCCCGCGAAGTGTAGCGCGTCGATTTCGGTTATCGCTCGATAATGTCCGTTCAATCGTCGCTGGTGATGGTTCCGATCAACGAGTTCGGCAACGAAGCGACCAAACAGAAGTATGTGGCAAGGCTCGCTACGGGCGAGCTCATCGGCTGCTTCGGCCTGACCTGTCGGGCGCCAAGATGTGGATCGCCAACAGCCGGATCGCCGACGTGTTCGTGGTTTGGGCGAAGGACGACGGCGGCGCGATTCGCGGCTTCGTGCTGGAAAAGGGCTGGAAGGGTCTCAGCGCGCCGGCGATTCACGGCAAGGTCGGGCTGCGCGC
>Ga0181528_10000299_pt1 | contig 39922 bp, 35 predicted proteins | sample PEATcosm2014_Bin_47_FD_119742 | JGI IMG/M metagenome (GOLD analysis project Ga0181528, IMG submission 119742) | Peatland microbial communities from MTU Mesocosm Facility, Houghton, MI, USA - PEATcosm2014_Bin10_10_metaG | ecosystem: Environmental > Terrestrial > Soil > Wetlands > Peat | place...
AGATCTCCGGGTTCTCCAGAAAACCATCTTCATCTACGGTGTATGTATGTCCATTATTTTCAAAGACTGGCACTTTTCCCACCCCTCATTTATTAATTCATTTCGATAAAGCCGCACGGACATGTTTCTTCACACTTGCCACAACCGTTACAGAGATCCAGTTTCAGCTTGTAGTGTTCACCTTTGGGTAGTTTTGCCATGCAGTTCGGAGTGCAATACATCCAGCAGGATTCACAATCCATGCACATCCCGCAAGACATGCAGCGTTTGGCCTCGGCAATGGCGTCGGCTTCCGATAATCCCGAACCAAGTGAAGCGGCTTCGGACGCTGTCCCGAGGTGCGGCTCCAGCGTCGGGTACCAAGCCAGTTTCATCCGGTCGAGCCCAATTGGCGTTGCTTTTGGCTTGCTTTCAGCCGGTATGCCTTCGAACTGGTGAACAAGTGATTCACCTACCGCAAGCCCTTGTGCAATCGCCAGACTTACGCTGTTATTGACACGTGTAGTTACTTCGTTGGTTTCCAGCCGTGTCTCCGGGGCAGTCTCCGGAAGTTGGCTAACCAGAAGCACTCCATCTTCCGCGGCCACAGGCTGCAGTTGCGTTGGCTTCTGCAATCCCATGGCGAAGAAAATCGCCTGGTATTTGCGGCGCAAGTCGTCGACCTTCACGTCTTGCCCCACCACGCAATTGCAACGGCAATCCACGCCGAGTTGTACGATCCTTCCAATCTCGCCATCCAGCACTTCGGCGGGAATGACCGAGCGGGGAATGCCATACCGCATCATCCCACCCAACTTGGGAGCAGCCTCGAACAGCGACACCTGGTATCCGCGGCCTACAAGGTAGTAGGCGCAGGCGAGGCCAGCCGGTCCCGCCCCGACAATTGCCACCGCTTGCGGTCGCGATTGAGTGGCCTTTGGAAGTTGCAGGCCGTGGGTGACGCCATAATCGCCGATGAATCGTTCCATCAGGTTGATTCCAACCGCTCCATCCTTGGCTTTGCGGTTGCAAGCGGCCTCGCAGGAATGCTGGCAAATCCTGCCGCAGATTGCCGGAAACGGATTGGTCTCGGTGATCTGCCGCCATGCCTCGGCGAAGCCTTCGGCCTGGGAACGGCCGTAGGCTTCGTATTGTGCTAATGGGACCAGCCAGTCACGTACATGGTTACCCATCGGACACTTCGTCATGCACGGTGCATCTTTGGCCTGATACGACGGGCGCTTGGAGCTTACCTCCGAGCCCCCCGTCGTACCACCTCTTATCACCGGCTTCTTTACATCCTTAAACAGCCCCATAATTACCTTCTCCGCCGCGTCTTAATACCGGATATGAGTAGAGCGCGCAAACGTAAGACCAGCGTGCTTGAAATCGTCGATGTGATGACGAGTGAACTCAAAGCCGGTCAACTGGAAGAACCTGGGCCAGCCAACGCGTTCGATCCATTCGCCAACCCGCTCGTACTTGCGCGCATTGGCGGCGTAAACGTCGACAATCTTTATTACGGCTTCTACCACTTCGGGCCAGCGTGGAGGATTGTTTGGCAGGAATGGTATTGCCAGTTTCGAGAATGCCGGCGAGGTTCGGGCATTGCTGACCTTGCCACCGACCCAGATCGAAAGGCCGTCGTTTTCCGGATCGTTCATCGTCATCGCCGGACAAACCGTGTAGCAGTTGCCGCAGTACATGCACTGCTCGTCAATCACTTCCACCTCTTTGTTCCCGCCCGGCACCGCACGGATAGCTCCGGTCGGGCAGGATGCAATCAAGGTGGGGATTTCACACTGTTTCGCCAAGGTATCTTTTTGGATATGAGGCGGGGTGCGGTGAATGCCGAGGATCGCAATATCGGAGCAGTGTACCGCTCCGCACATGTTCTCGCAGCAAGCCAGGGCAATACGCAACTTGCCGGGAAGGTCCTGGTGAGTGAAGCGCTCATACAGAGGATCCATTACTGCCTTGACGATGCCCGAAGCATCGGTCGCCGCCGAATGGCAGTGAATCCATCCCTGGGTGTGCACGATGTTGCTGATCGAGTTCTTGGTGCCTCCGACCGGGAAGCCGAGCTGATTGACCTCCGCCGTTAGGGGTGCGATGTTGGCCGGGTCGGTCAGCAGGAATTCCAGGTTGTTGCGGCTGGTGAAGCGCAGATACCCGCCCGTGTATTTGTCAGCCAAGCTGGCAAACTGGCGGATCGTCTGGATACTGAGCAGACGCGGCGTGCCGACTCGAACCGTGTACAGTTTGTCGCCTGATTCGGCGACGTGGCATAGAACTCCGGGAGCCACAGACTCGTGGTACTTCCACTTGCCATAATTAGCCTTGCACATGGGGTGCAGGTACTTCTCATAATGCGGCGGACCGACGTCGGTGAGTCGCTTTGGCATAACTGGCGTGGTACTCATTTTTCACCTGCTTTCGTCGTCTGGAAGAAAATAAATGGATTATCCCTGGGTGCCGACACCATCTCGGGAGCAGGGTCCAGACCGATACCATCGAGGAACGCCGGCAGTCCAACGCGCTGAATCATTTCGCCGACACGCTCTCGGTTCGTGCCGTATTCATCCCAGAAATCCCAGATTCGGCCGACCAACTCTTTGATCGTCTCGAACAATTCGTCGGCGGGAACGAAGGGAACCAATACCGAAGACAGCAGCGCCCCCTGCATGATGGGCGCTTTGGCGCCGATCAGAATCACCGCGCCTCGTTCCTTGCCAGGTCGCAATGCCTTGGGCATCACATTGATGCAATGCATGCAATGCACGCACTCTGCATTGATGATGTCGAGCTTTTTGCCATCCCAACTGATTGCCTTGGTGGGGCAATGCTCGCACACGTCCTTCTGAATATCGAAGCCGACGGCGGCATAGTTCGCCACTTCCGCCTCGTCCACCTGTATGTCATCTTTCCAGGTGCCGATCACGGACATGTCGGCGCGGGCGATCGAGGCTACGCAGTCGTTCGGACATGCCGAAAACTTGAACTTGAACTTGTAGGGAAACGCAGGACGGTGTAGTTCATCTTGGTAGTGTTCGGTCAAGTCATAGCAGATCTTCATGGCATCGAAGCAGGCCCACTCGCAACGCGCCATGCCCACACAGCAACTCGGGGTGCGCACTGCGGAACCCGAACCGCCGAGATCAAAGCCGGCATGGGTGAGTTCCTGAAAGGTTGGTTCCAGATGTTCGGTAGTTGTGCCGAGAAGAATCATATCGCCGGTCGAGCCATGCATATTGGTCAGGCCCGAGCCATGCCGCTCCCATATATCGCAGACCGTCCGCAATGCGTCACTGGTATAGAACCAGCCTGCTGGATGGTTCACCCGCATGGTATGAAAGTGTGCAATCTTGGGAAATTGTTCCGGAACGTCGCTGTAGCGGCCAATCACGCCGCCGCCATAACCAAGCACGCCAACAATGCCGCCGTGCTTCCAGTGTCCTTTTCTTTCCTCATAGGAAAGTTCGAGTTGCCCGAGTAGATCATCACAGGCATCGTTGCCTGTGCTGGCCGATTTGATTTCCTTTACAAAACTAGGCCAGGGTCCTTTTTCAAGCTCGTTCAGCAACTTCGTCTCGTGCTTACCATTGCCGTTATTAGATTCCGCCATGAGCTGTTTTCTCCTCCCAACTTCGCGGACAGTCCCTAGAATTCAGGGCGCTACCCACGCAGACCGGAACGCTTTCTGCAAATAAAAGAACTGGTCGTTCTCTAAAGAAGCACCACATTACCCGGCATTCCACGGCAAAGCGGTGACGCCTATCACATGGAAGGGTGCATAGTTCTTATGGGCGATAAGCATTTCTAATCGGCAGCCTTGTGGATTCAAGAACGCATCAATGCTGAAGGCCGAAGTGGCCTCCGGTCTGGCCGGAACCCTGCTGGAAAGCACGGGTACGCCGGACAAATCGCAAGCGGCGCTCACCGAGGCCGAGTTGATAACCACCTCGCGGGCCATTAATCGCGTTTGACTGATCAAGATATTAGAAATTCTTCAGGCGGATGGTGCGTTTGGCGCCTATGGGTCACCGGTTTAAGACGGCTCGAACGGTTCGTTACGCTGTAGGCGGATGCGAGCAAGATGGCTTTGCGGACTGGCGTTGCACGTCATCGCGCCACTGATCAGAAATGCTTATTGCCCATAAGAACTATGCACCCTTCCATGTGATAGGCGTCACCGCTTTGCCGTGGAATGCCGGGTAATGTTGTGCTTCTTTACATGCTTTATGTGCGAAGAGGGCGTTCCGGTCTGCGTGCCCGGCATGAAATTCGAAGCAAATGAATTAATAAATGAGGGGTGGGAAAAGTGCCAGTCTTTGAAAATAATGGACATACATACACCGTAGATGAAGATGGTTTTCTGGAGAACCCGGAGATCTGGAACGAAGCCGTAGCTGCGGATTTTGCCGCGACCGAGTCGATCACGGAATTAACTCCGGACCATTGGAAGGTGATCAACATGCTGCGGAATTACTATCTGCAGTTTGGCATTGCTCCGATGGTGCGCAAGGTGTGCAAGGACACCGGGTTCAAGTTGAACGAAATTTACACCCTGTTCCCTTCCGGGCCCGCCAAGGGCGCATGTAAACTCGCCGGCCTGCCAAAGCCTACGGGCTGCGTCTAGGGGTTTATTCGGATTGCGGCAGGATGGGTCAATCTGTTGTATTGAGGGCTGTTTCGACGAACGCGGACGAGGATCGGGAAAGCGCGAAGAGCGCTGGAGCGTAGTGGATGGGAGCTTCAGGAAAAGTTTATCTGGTTGGAGCCGGGCCCGGTCATCCTGAGCTATTGACGATTAAAGCGGCAAACCTGATCAAGGCAGCGGATGTCATTGTTTATGACAGGCTGATCCAAGAGGACGTGTTAGCCTTGGCCAAGCCTACCGCTGAACGCATTTACATGGGCAAGCCGGTTGGCCGGCACGACTCTCGCCAGGATGAAGTCAACGAGTTGCTCGTGCATAAAGCGCACGAGGGTAAGATGGTGGTCCGCCTGAAGGGCGGGGATCCATTCCTGTTTGGCCGGGGCGGAGAAGAGGCCGAATATCTGGCGGAACACGGTGTGAGTTTTGACATCATTCCGGGTATATCCTCGGCTCTTTCGGCCCCGCTCAGCGCCGGGATTCCGGTTACGCATCGTGATTTTTCCTCGGCTGTAGCCATTGTGACTGGGCACTTTCGCGATGGTGACGATGGCGAGGTTGATTTTGGCGCACTCAGTAAGATTCCGACAGTGGTTTTCCTGATGGGCGTACATGCGGTCGAGCACATCGCCACGCGATTGATCGCTGCCGGACGCGATGCAAGTACGCCTGCCGCGATCATCCAGATGGCGTTTTGGCACGGCGACCAGACGGTTGTCGGAACTCTAAGCACGATTGCCGAAGAGGCGAAACGGTGTGGCGTAAAAGCTCCCGCGACCCTGGTGATCGGCGAAGTGGTCAAGGTCCGCGAAAAGCTTCAGAAGGCAGAGCGCGAATTGCAGCGTCATGGAGTCTCGGATGCGCGCTTCGCGCCGGGTCCATCGACGCAGGAACTATTCCGCCTGGCTACCGCCGGAGTTGGAGGTCAGTTGCTTGGGTGGGCCGTTACCGCGGGAGTTTTCGAAGCGCTGGAGCGTCCCAAAACGGTGTATAACCTAGCCCTGCAACTCCATGCGAACGCGGAAGCGCTGAATGAGGTCATGCAGGCGCTTGTTGCCTTGGGACTGGTGGAAGCGCGGCCCGAGGGGTACCGGAATCTTGAGCTGGCGTCGCTCTACTTGCGGCGCAATTCACCGCAGTCGCTCGTTCCGGCGCTGATGTACGAAGTGGGTGGAAGTTTCGACATGAACTCGCTGAACAGGTTTGTGACCAGCGGGGAAAAGACCATGCGTCCGAATCATGCGGCCCTCGATTACCATGCACGTGAGTCAATGGCCCGCTATGCGGCGCCGGCCGTGCTTGATCGCGTTGACCTTAGCGGTCGTGAAAGCGTACTGGTCGCCGGTTGGGGCGGGGCGATCTATTCGGACTTGATTGCGGACCGCTGGCGAGGGGTGCGGGTGTCGGCGATCAATCCCGCGTTGGGAGAGGCGTTGCCCGAGCAGAAGTTTGATGCCGTGATCATCTCCGGGCTGCTGGGGTCGGCTCCGCGCGAGGAATGCGAAAGAGTCGTGTGTCAGGCTGCGTCCCAACTCAACTCCGGCGGGTTGCTCATGGTGCAGGACGATTTGCTTTCCGTGGGCGCCAGCGTGGCTCCGGAAGTAGCATTGGCAAGGCTGGCGCGACGGATCACCAATGGCAACAATGCGGAATGGTCGGTCGAGCGGGTTTCGGCTCTACTGGAAAGGTTCGGGCTGCAAGTTGGCTCCGACCCGCTTCCAGGTGTTGGCACGTTGATCAAAAGCGTTAACGTTAACTCGAACTTACAAAAAGCGTGTGTCGTCCAAACGGACGTGGCGCTCACTAATCAAGAAGAGGCACTCATATGACTGAACTTTCAGTAGAAACGATTGCGGAAGAAATGTACCAGATGGTGGCCGAATGCGAAGGCAAAAGGAATCTGAAGCCGGGCGACCTGATTAAAGCAATGACCGCGAAGCACGGCGATGCGTGTTCAAAGGAACTATCCAAGCTGGCAATTCGGCAGCTGATCGAATCCAGCCGCTGCGTCTACTCCTACCTAGGCGGATCCTACATCCAGATCCCCAAGGCGGAGAGCACGCAAGCCTGAGTTAGTTCGGAGACCGGGAATGAAGGGCGCCTCAAACACGCCGAGGCTCGTAATTGCAGGGCTGGCTGGTGACTCCGGGAAATCGCTCGTCTCGATGGCCCTGCTTCGTGTGCTGCACGGAGCAGGACTCGAGGTGCGCGCCTTCAAGAAAGGCCCCGATTATATTGATGCCGCCTGGCTCTCATGGGCTTGCGCCGCGCCTGCAAGAAACCTCGATAGCTGGATGATGGGTTTCGAGGGCGTGCTGCGCTCATTTGCCAGCCACGCATCCGAAGATGGATTCAACGTGGTCGAGGGTAACCGGGGACTCTTCGACGGCGTTGACATTGCAGGAACTCATAGCACAGCCGAACTTGCCAAGGCGATTCAGGCCCCGGTTCTGCTGGTTATGGATGTCACAAAGATGACCCGTACCGCGGCTGCGGTTGTGATGGGCTGCCAGCATCTTGACCCCGATGTGCGGATTGCCGGCGTGATTCTGAATCACGTAAACGGCAAGCGCCATGAAATGGTTATCCGCGAGGCGATCGAGACGTTCTGTGGAATTCCCGTCGTCGGCGTCATCCCAAACCTGCAGAGGGAGGCTCTGCCGGAGCGTCATCTCGGGCTCGTTACTCCCGAAGATCATCCATGCATCGCTGCGTTGCATTCGATACTGGACCGGGTCGCGTCAAAGCTTGACCTCGGGCTGATCAAACAGATTGCGAATGACGTAACCGCCCTTCCTGTGCCGCCCGCAGTGCGCGTTGTGGAAACCGCGCGCGTCGGTGACGATGCAGCCGAGGTGAGAGTAGCGGTTGTCCGTGATGCAGCGTTCAGTTTTTATTACGAGGAGAACATTGAAGCCTTGCAGAAGGCTGGCGCAGAGGTCGTATTCGTCTCCGCGCTGCACTCAAACGCGCTGCCTGAAGATATCGATGCGGTGTACATTGGTGGCGGCTTTCCCGAGGTTCATGCCGCCGCGCTTGAGGCCAACGTAAGCTTTCGAAAATCCCTGGCGGAAGCAGCGCATAGGGAATTGCCAATCTACGCCGAATGTGGCGGCCTTATGTTGCTCTCGCGCTCGATTCGCTGGAATGGAAATCGTTACGACATGGTGAATGTTTTGCCGTTTGACATAGAGACGAGCAGCAAGCCGCAGGGCCATGGCTACGTGGAATTGCATGTCGATACCATCAATCCGTTTTACCCGGTTGGAACTGTTTTGCGGGGGCACGAATTTCATTATTCGAGCATCGCCTCGCAAGCGGAGTTGCCAGACAGCGCCTGCGTGGTTCGCCGCGGAGTTGGAGTTTTCGGGGGACGAGACGGATTGATTGCCAGGAATGTCTGGGCGAGTTACACGCATGTTCATGCTGCGGCGACCCCGGAATGGGTAAAAGGAATTATGAACCTCGCGCGACAGCACCATGCCAGCGAGGGGCAAAGGCTGAGTCTAGCCAACGCAAGGGGGAATACATGACGGCCTTAGTTTTTTTGCTGATGTATGCAGGAATGCTGGTGTTTCTCATCGGATGTATCCGCCGCGTGTTGCAGTACTCGCGCACGCCACTGCATCTGCGCTGGGAGTTGTATCCCGTAGCGCACGAAGAACCGGAACGCTTGCGGCATGGCGGCTCCTACTTCGAGGAAAGCGAGTGGTGGAAGAAGGACCAACACTCCAACCTCTCCGGAGAATTAAGCTTCATGATTCCGGAGATGCTTTTTCTGAGGGGGCTGTGGGAGTTCAACCGCAAGCTCTGGTACCGCTCATTTCCTTTTCATTTCGGACTCTATCTTCTCATCGGCGCTGCAATCCTTAGCGGTCTTGGGGCCATTCTCGGCGGCTTCGCCTTCGGGGCGGCACTGTTTGCAATCGCACGCCTTTTCGCCTGGAGCGGGCTTGCGCTGACGACCGTTGGTGGCGCGGCTTTGTTCTGGCGCAGGCTTACCGATCCGGAATTGCGCAACTATACCGGCCTCGGCGACCTGTTGAATGTTGGAGCTTTCGCTTTGGCTTGCGCGCTGGTGATCTTTGGCAAGCTTGCCTTTGGCATGGTGTCGATGGGGACGTTTGCGCGTGCGCTGCTCACCTTCGACACCTCGGTGAAATTGCCCGTCATGGTAGCTGCCGGGCTCATGCTGGGTTCCGCGATCGTCGGCTACATTCCGTACACGCACATGGCGCACTTTGTAGCGAAGTATTTTACTTATCACGCGGTGCGCTGGGACGACACCCCCAATAACGCCAAGATTGCAGCCAAGGTCGCCGAGTACCTGACGTACCGGCCCACGTGGCTCGCCCCGCACATTGGCGGCGATGGAGTGAAGACCTGGGCGGATGTAGCAACAACGAATCCAACCGCGACTCCAGAGGTGCACAAATGAAAGACGTAGATATCCGCGATATTTCGCGACGCAATCCGGAGCCACTGGTTCTGCCGCAGCTGAACGAATTGAAACCCTTACCTGCCCAACTGGGAGGAGGCGAAGGTCCCGCATTCACTCCACTCAGTGCGCAGACTATAGAGAAGTGCGAGTGCGGCCTGGATGGCACCTGCGCACTGAACCTTCCCAAGCCAAAGTCACGCGAGGAAGAAGAGGTTCTGGTAAACAAATTCCTCGCTGGCGTCGAAAAGCTTTTCACGAAAGAGAACAACTGGACCTTCCTGCAGCCGCTGCTGTTGACGATGGAGAGCTGCACGCGTTGCCAGACCTGTTCGGATTCCTGCCATATCTACGAGGCGAGCGGCCGCAACGAAATGTACCGGCCCACGTTCCGCACCGAGATTCTTCGCCGCATCTATTTCAAGCACGTCAAGCAAGGTGGGATGCTCTCGCGTTTTCAGCACGGAGACATTGAACTGAACTGGCCCATGGTGGCCCGTCTCGCCGAACTGGCTTACCGCTGCAATCTTTGCCGACGCTGCGCGCAGACCTGTCCCATCGGCGCAGACAATGCCCTGGTGGCGCACGAACTGCGCAAAATATTCAGCATGGAGATGGGTATCGCGGCCAAGGAGATCCACGAGAACGGCTCCATGAAACAGTTGAAGACCGGGTCGTCCACCGGCATGAACCCGGCGGCGGTGAAGGACAATATCGAGTTCATCGACGAGGAGATGAGCGAAAAGACTGGTATAGAGACTCACACGCCATGGGATGTGGAAGGTGCGGAGTACCTGGTGTTGCATAACGCCGGAGAGATACTCGCCTGGCCGGAGAATCCCGGCGCGTTTGCCACAATCTTGAATGCGGCTGGCGTGAGTTGGACGATGTCGTCGGAGCTGGTTGGCTACGATTCCATCAATTACGGTTTGTGGTACGACGATGCCCAGTTCGCGCGCGTCGCGCTGAAACACGTGGGAGCAGCGAAAAACCTGAAAGTAAAGAAGATCCTGCTTGGCGAGTGTGGGCACGCTCACAAGGCGCTTAGCGTCATTGCCGACCGCTTGATGGGCGAATTGAATATGCCACGCGTAAGTTCTATGAGCGTGCTGCGCGACATTGTGATGAGCGGCAAACTCGACCTCGACCCTTCGCGCAACAACTTCCCAGTTACGCTGCACGACCCCTGCAACATGGTGCGTTTGATGGGCGTCGTGGAACCGCAGCGTGAAATCCTGCGTCTGATCGCTCCTCAATTCCGCGAAATGGAACCGCACGGCGTTAACAACTATTGCTGCGGCGGCGGCAGCGGCTTTGCCATCATGTCGCCCAATAACTTCAGCGATTGGCGCTTCCAGATCTCCGGGCGCAAGAAGCTGGAGCAGGTCTTGACCGCCTTTGGAGATTGTCTCGATCCTGCAATCCCCAAGTACGTTTGCGCTCCTTGCAGCAATTGCAAAGGCCAGATGCGCGACTTGTTCGCCTATTGGAATCTTTGGGACAAGCATCAGATTCTGTACGGCGGTCTCGTAGAGTTGATTGTGAATGCGATGACCAACGTAAAGCCGGGCTTTGTGGAGTGGGCGTGGCATTGATCAGGGGATCGGCATGAATTAACGTCGCCCTTGCGCCAGCAGAACCAGGCTTCAAGGCCCCGCAGTAAAATGTTCAGATAACTCCGGGGCTGCATGGAGTTGGAGGTTTGATGGCGGCGCTATTCCCGATGTTTCTGAGGCTTGAAGGTCGCAAGTGCGTAGTGGTGGGTGCCGGAACGATCGCAACCCAGAAGCTTAAGAGTTTGCAGGACTGTGCCGCTAATGTGCAGGTGATCGCGCCTGAGGCGAACCCTGAGATCCAGGCGCTTGTACGCGACGGCACCGTCACTTGGACCCAGACCGAGTTCAAAGTCGAGCACCTTGCGGGTGCGTTGCTGGTGATCGCCGCAACGGGGAATCCGGCGGTGAATGAGCTCGTGTACCGGGCCGCTCAAGAGCAAGGCATTCTTTGCAATGCGGTCGATGAGCCGGACAGCTGCGATTTCTATTATCCGGCGGTCGTCAGGCAAGGCGATCTGCAAATTGCGATTTCGACGGCAGGCAAGAGTCCGGCGCTCGCGCAGAGAATTCGTAAGGAACTGGAAGCGCAATTCGATTCGAGTTACATTGCCTGGCTGAACTGGTTGGGCACGGTTCGTGAGATGTTCTTCAAACGCGGCGTACAGGCCGGACTACGCAACAAGACTCTGCATCAGATGGCGAGCCGCAAGGTCTTCGAGCGCTTCAAAGCTTCAAGCGAAAGACGAATTCGGGCGGAACGCAGCAGCTAAGGCATACTCGCGGTCGCCTACGTACAGTTCGGAAGTAGTTTGGCTGTTTTGATTGTGAATTGGCAGAAAGCTCCGGCGATGCCCTCCGGCTTCTGTCCGGCCAGATATACGAGCGAGAAGTGTCGAAGAATTCGCAATCCATCGATTTTCGCGGTAGCGATTTTCCCGAGTGGAAGTCTGGGCAGAATCGCCGCCCGGGTCACGAAACCGATGCCCAAGCCTGCCTCGACGCTTGAGATGATGGCCTCGCTGGAATCCAACTCCATGACCACTTCCAGGTCGTTAGTCTTCAGCCCAGCCTTCTCCAGCGCCGCTTCCAACACCCTTCTGGTTCCCGAACCCTGTTCCCGCATGAGAAAGGGCGCAGTCTTCAGATCTTGAATGGTTAAGGATTCGCGATCCTTCCATGGATGATTCACGGGATAAAGCAACATCAATTCGTCTTCCAGAAATGGTTCAAGGCGCACGTCTTTATTCATTGCCGGGCCTTCGATCAGCCCGATAGCGATCTCCCCTTTGATCAGCCACTCGACTACTTCCTCGGTGTTGCCGCTGCGTATCTGCAATTGTACCCTCGGATTTTCGCGCTGGAAGCATCCGAGCATTGGCGGCAACACGTATTGCGCGATGCTGGTGGAGGCTCCGGCGCGCAGGAAACCCGAGTGCTCGCCATTCAAAGCGGCAAGTTCTTCCTGTGCCAACGCAATAATTCCCGCTACCTCGATTGCCCGCTTCTTGAGTATCCGGCCCGCTGGAGTGAGCACAACACGCCCGCCAGTGCGATCCAGCAACTGAACGCTCAGTTCGCCTTCGAGAGCATGAATCTGTTGGGTTACAGCAGGCTGGCTCATGTGTAGCTCTTCTGCTGCGCGACGAAAGCTCAAGTGATCGCAAACCGAACGAAACACCTTCAGCCGGAAGTTCTCCATTGGGGACTCTGAAACCTCTTGGAAACTATTCTATTCAAACGGATGTACCGTTCGTCGTGACATTCATCACAGTTGCCGTGTTTAGAGCAACAACACCCGGAGTTCTGGAACAGGTTGTCGTCGTTGAGTTTAGGCCGCCCCCCAACCACGGCGCAATGGCTGAATAACGTTGACTTTTCCCCTGCGCTTTAGTTATCTAATCTTGCAACCCCAAAACTGTCGATTGGTAATTCCCGGGGCTGAAGTGTGTCCGTTGCTGGGAGTTCCAGCCGCGGAGCCTGGATTGGTTTTACGGTAAACGTATTTCGAGGAGAGTTAGCATGGCGAAGGTTTCGGATCCCATAAAGATAGCGTCCATGGTCGTTAAGAACCGGATTGCGACTGCCCCTTGCTTCACCAACACTGCTTCCGAATCGACCTATGTGAATCCGCTCGTCCTTGAGGGATACCGGCAGATTGCGCAAGGAGGAGCGGGGCTGGTAATTACCGAAGCTGCCTGCGTCCATCCCAGGGGGCGCGGCAGTTTCGCGCGCCGGCTTGGCAATATGAGCGACCTCAATTTGGCGGGACTGGAGGAGTTGGCTTACACCATCAAACGTGAGGGAGCCAGCGCCTGCCTGCAGCTTCAACATGCCAGACTTATAGCTCATGAGGGGTCCGACAATGTGGTTAAGGGCGGCGGGCAGGAGATTGCCTTCCTCGATTTATCTGATGACCAGATAGAAGAGACGATTGTGGCCTACGCTCAAGGCGCATTGCGTGCCAAGAAGGCCGGTTTTGACGCCGTCGAGGTTCACGCCTGCCACGGTTGTTTGATGCAGCAGTTCATGTCTCCCCGGGCCAACAAACGAAAAGACAAGTGGAATGATCTGACGCTCTTCCCTACCAGGGTAATCAAGGCCATCAAGGAAGCGGTGGGCAAGGAATTTCCCGTCCTTTGGCGTATCAGTGCTGAGGAAGGCGCTCCCGGAGGTTTTACTCTCGAGGATACTTTGAACTATCGCTTACCTGCTTTTGAGCAAGCGGGGATTGACGCTATTCATGTATCCACCGGCAGCCGGAGCAGCCTGAGAGCAACCGCCATGGAGGTGCCGCCGCTGTACGACTATATGGGGACCATTATGCCCCAGGCCCGGGCGGTGAAAGAGCGGACCAAACTCCCAGTGATTGCAGTCGGGAAAGTTATGTTGCCGCACATGGTGAACTCCATCATCGAGCGGGGTTGGGCCGACATGGTCGCACTGGGAAGGGCGTTAATAGTGGACCCCGACTTCCCCAACAAAATGCTACAGGGCCGCGAAGAGGAAATCAGGCTGTGCATAGGGTGTAGTTATTGCTATACGCGGACCTGCTTTGAAAACGTATCGCTACGCTGTTCGATCAATCCCGCGAGGGGAAGGGAACTGACGATGGACGACGTATTACGTCCATCTGAAATCAAGAGAAAGGTTGTGGTTGTAGGTGGCGGACCCGCTGGAGCGGAGGCTGCCCGTCTGTTGTCCCTGAAAGGCAACCAGGTAATCCTGATGGAGAAAGATGGGATACTCGGCGGCACTTTGTTCCATGCGGGATCCCTGAAAAGGCTATACACGAAGGATCTGCAACACCTTGCCAAGTTCCAGAATGCCGAACTGACAAGGCTCGGGGTCGATATAAGACTAAACGCCGAGGTTACGGCTGCAAAGCTAAAGGCGATTGATCCCGATGTCGTGGTTGTTGCGACCGGAAGTAAGTACGGCAAGCCAGAATACTTAGCCGGCGACGCCGCCGCGGTGACGCTTGACGAGTACTTGAAATCCGAGAAACCAATCGGAGAACGGGTGATCGTGTTAGGCGGCAGGGATGGCGCCGAAGTCTCGGTTTCACTGGCCCGCGAGGGAAAGAAAGTAACTCTGGTTCACGGTGAGAGCTCCGATACCCTGGGTGAGGCTGCTTATATTCATGACCCACTAAGGAAGGATTACTTGAAGGACTACCTGTCCACCGAGCAGAACCTGCGAGTACTTACCAATGCCAAGCTCATAAAGACGGAGAATCAAGAGGCGCACATCGACACCGCCGAGGGAATCAAGATACTCGGTTACGACAGCATCATCATTGCGCTTGAGCGGCATTCGGATAGGCAACTCGAAAACCAGTTCGAAGGCCTGGGTGCCAAGATCTTCTGGATAGGCGATTGTGTCCGTCCCGGGTCGGTGGTCGGAGCCATAGACGATGCATGGTTTGTGACCAGGAAGTTATCGCTGGCGATCGCGAAAGCTTCTGGCGTTGGTGCATAACTGGACGGGGTGCGCAGAGTACATTCATAAGCAGTGACTCCGCAGGAGCAGCGAGTATGTCGACGACGCAAATACCTTCAGCAAGCTTTTCCGAAGCATCTTTACTCGCTTCGGAAAAACCTTTGTCCACCAGAGCCGCGATAGTCTTCCTTCTTATCTTCATTGCAGCCTACGAAACCAATGCCATGGACCGGCAAGTTTTTCCGATGATGCTCCCGTGGATTGCTAAGACTTATCATTTCGATCTCAAGACTGCCGGGTCGCTATCTACAATATTTACGCTAGGTTTGTGCATAGCTGGAATACCTACCGGGTACCTGATTGACCGCTGGAATCGCAAAATAACGTTGTTGATCGGAATGGTTATCTATTCCCTGGCGACCCTTGCGACTATATTTGCGATTGGCTTCGCGGACATGCTGTTCTATAGAGCTACATTAGGTTTCGGTGAAGCCATGCAGCAAGCCGTCCTTTTTGCCGCGGCCAGCAGTTTCTTCTACAAGAATAAGGCCATGGTAACCGGAACCATCCAGGTTGGGTTCGGGATTGGAGGCGCAGTAGCGCCGTATCTCGCTACCCTGATGGTGGTCAAAACAAATAACTGGCATATCCCATTCGTTTGTTTTTGCTTTCTTGGTCTCTTCATGGCGTTAATCGTCTGGTGGGTAGTTCCCAAGGCGTTTACTGAAAATAAAGGCCCCGTCGATAAAGGTAAAGCGTCGGAACTGATGGTGTCGAATATTCCCGAAAGGTTCTGGAACCGCAACTCAATTCTATGCACAATTTCAATCCCTTTTACCGGCTGCATGATGTTCGGCTATATGGGGCTGTATCCAATGTTCCTGATACGGCAACTCCATTTCGCGCCAAAGATAGCAGCGGCTGCGGTTAGCATTTACGGCATTGGTTGTATGTTTGGCATCTTGGGCGGATGGATTGGCGATCGCTTCTCGACGCGCTGGACCATCTTCGGCTCATATTGCGCGGTGATAGCTACAACCTATTTGTTGTTTAACGTAGCGACGCTGCCCTGGGAGCATAACGTGTTGAGCTTCTTACAGGGATTGATTGCCAGCAGCACGTTGTATCCGAACAATTGCGCTCTTCTACAAAAAAGCGTTCGGCCGCAAATGATTGGTCGAGCTACGGGACTCTTTCAGGTATGCCACTACACCGGTGGTACGGTTGCCGGATTTTTGTTTGGCTGGCTTATCACGAAACTAGGCTGGCATACGGCCAGTTTAATCCAAGAATCCATGTTTCCGATCATGGGACTTATCGCCATGTGCTTGATCAAAGACAGTCAACTCTTTTCGCATAAGAAGTCCAAGGTTTTAGCCGCCGCCGTCTGACAATTAACTGGGGGACTGTTATGAAGGTAAAGGTCTTTCCGTGTCGCTCATTTTGTCTTGCCATTACGATGTTGCTGCTATCTTTCGCAACCCTACAGGCGCAGGAAATGAAAGTCTTCAGCGTTAATGGAGTCAAAGACGTTCTGGTAAAGCTGGGCGCGGAGTTTCAGACCGCGACTGGCACCCACGTGCAATTTACCTTCGGTACCATCGGTGCGCTTGAGGAAAAGATGCGTGCTGGAGACATGCCGGACGTACTCGTGGCGATCTCGCCGGCGATCGTCAAGGCCGAGCAACAAGGGACGGCCATTGCAGGCAGCAGCATTGAGGTTGGCCGAACCGGTATGGGCATCGCAGTAAAGGCAGGAACGGTGGTGCCGGATATCTCGACGCTGCCAGCCTTTCGAAATGCCTTGCTGAAAGCGACGTCGTTGGCCTACTCCGATCCAAGGACGGGTGCAGCGAGTGGCGTAGCTTTTGCCAAGGCGCTCACTCAAATGGGAATTACCGAACAGGTAAAGGATAAGACCGTACTCGTAGCGGGCGGATCCGTCGGAGAACTGGTCGCTCAGGGACGGGTTGAGATCGGCATCCAACAAATCACTGAGCTTCTCCCGGTGAAGGGAATTGTCCTGGTTGGCCCGCTTCCTCCAGAGGTGCAAAGCGTGACCGTCTACCAGGCTGCAATTCTTCGTCAGGCTACGAAACCGCAACTTGCCGCCAGTTTCGTCCACTTCATTACCAGTCCCGAAGTAGCGAAGAGGTTCGCCGAGGCCGGATTCGGACGCTACTGAAAAATCAAGCGGCCACGATCAGTGCCGTAACTCCAACACTGCGTGGCCGCTGCTGTTTGTAACGCTCACGAATTGAGCCGCATTCCCTGCTAGCGGACGGAGGCCCGAGGGAGAGGAACGTCGAACTGGCGCATCTTGTAGAGCAGTGCCTTGTAGCTTATCTGCAGCAGGTTCGCCGCTGCTTTGCGTTTTCCCTTTGTCTGGCGAAGAGCCTCGGCAATGGCTACCATTTCCGCATCGTATTTCACGGCGCGTGAGATTGACTTGAGCCCCTTGCTGATCTCCGTATGGCTTTCACTGCCGCTGATCTCCGCAATGGCGGATTCCTCGTCGGCAAGCACAAGATAGCGGTTGACGAAGTGCAGCAACTCGCGGGCATTTCCCGGCCAAGCGTATGACAGGCAAGCTTCCATTAAACGGGGGGTAATGGGTGGTGCTCCGTCGGCATCGCCGTTCGTATGGCGACGAACGAACTCGCGCAGCAGAATAGGAATTTCTTCGCGGCGCTCACGAAGTGGCGGCAGCCGCAGGGAGAGCCCATTCAGTCTGTAATACAAGTCAGAGCGAAGTTTCTTGCTGGCGATGGCTTCCTGCACGTTGATGTTTGTCGCTGAGATCACGCGTACATCCACCTTGGTCACGGACCGTCCTCCTAGTCTGGAGTACTCTCGGTCCTGTAGCACCTGAAGCAGTTTCGCCTGCAGCGCGGACGGCATCTCTCCAATTTCGTCTAGGAAGATAGTTCCACCGTTGCATTGCTCGAATTTGCCGGGCTTTGACTTGACGGCTCCGGTGAAGGCGCCGGCCTCATATCCGAAAAGCTCGCTCTCCAGCAGGTCACCTGGAACAGCCGCACAATTGACCTTCAAAAGCGGCTTATGAGCCCGCGAAGACCGATTGTGAATAAACGCAGCCAGTACATCCTTGCCGGTGCCTGTTTCTCCCAATAGAAGCACGGGAATGTCGGCTTCGGCGACGGTAGATGCTTGCCAAGTTACCTTTTGCATTGCTGGGCTGCAGCAGACCATGAACACGCCGTTGGGAAGCTCGACGATACCTTCGTTTTGTTTTCCCGCTGCGGGCAGAGTGACAGGCTTAGGATTTGAACGCACCAAAACTGGCTTCGCGGCCGGGATGGGCGGAATAAGAAAAAGCTCTCCCTGCAAGCGATCTATAACGGACAAAAGATCGGATTCCGTAAATGGCTTCAGCAGGTAGTCTCTGGCTCCTAACTGCATGGAGCGTACCAGACTGTGAATTTCCGTAGTGCAGGAGATCATGGCAACCGGGCAAACCAGGCCTGCGCTGCGCAAGTTCTCCAGCGTCTTCAGCCCGTCCATGCCGGGCATGGTTATGTCAAGCAAGAGAATGTCTGGGCAGTACCCGGAATCTGCGCGTACGCGCCGGACTGCTTCCTCTCCGCTGGTTACTGTCTCGACCTGGTAAGAGTTTTGTTCGAGAACCGTTCGAATGTACTGCAACATCTTCGGTTCATCATCGACAACAAGGATAGATTTCTTCCCCCGTACCATAAACTTTCCCCTCAATGAGACAGAGTCTCGCAATAATTCAAGTGTTAGGGCCCATACTGTGTTTTGTGGTGGCAGATCCCGCCAAATTCGTTTAGCTGTCTTCGGTGAGTCCGCGAACCAACGAATCAGAACGCGGACGAAAGGGCCAAAACTCAAGCCGGGCGATCCTGGGGGAGTATTCGCGGCTTGCCCGATTCGGGACGCGTTCAGTTTTGGAATACTGTGAGGATAGTAGGGTTCATATTGGCCCTAGGTCAAGTAAAAAATCTCTCTCAGTTCAGCACCGAACGTAACTTGACTTAGTTACTTGACAAGAAAATAAAAGACGGTGCGAGCATCGGGTACATTGAGCCTTGCAAGTGGAAAATCTTTTCCACTTTTTTGGTTTGGAATCGGTTGCCCCAAAAAACGTACGTAGAGGTATGTAACCACTTATATTTTAACAACTTCCAAGCGTTTTAGTCCCTTACACATGGGTATTTGGAGGAAAATAAGGTTCTCTAACGCTTCTCCTCTAATTGCGTTTTCTGGGGATAGATGTGGCTTTCGGCTTGTGGAACTGCCCTTCTTCCGCGATTCGCAAGATATTTCGACGATTTCTTGTGCATTGGAACTGTCATTGCTTATGAAATTACCAGAGGTTCCAATGCAGACCAAGCATTCGGCGGGGATAGGGTTCGGTGCTCCGCAGACTGGACCTGCGGATTCTGTCGCGCTGGAGGGAAATAGTTCGGCGGCAAGGCAATTGCGCGAGGTCATTTCGACTCTTGCCGCGACGAACTTGCCCGTGCTGGTCATCGGTGAGCCGGGGACCGGCAAAGAAGCGCTTGCGTTCGCGATCCACGGAAAGTCGCGGATCGCCGATCTACCGTTCACGGTCATTCCCTGCCGGGATGCGGTTCCCGAGCAATTCGATCCGATGTCCGGCCAATGGGACAAGTCAGCGCTTTCAAGACCCGGCACGGTTCTTTTGAGCCGGCTCAACGACATGAGTCAAGCTTCGCAGAGCGCTCTCGCGCGGCTGCTGGCCGACGACGCACATCCCTGTGCGGCGCGTATTCTGGCTAACTCCGAGATCGAAATTGACACGGGAACCCGCAAGACCTGGCTGCGGGAGGATCTGACGCGGTTACTTGGTCAGGTTGTGGTTCGCATTCCTCCGTTGCGCCACCGTCATGAGGATATTGTTACTCTGGCAGAGAACCTGGTTGAGAGGTTCTCGACCGCCTCTACCCGTCCTCTTGCTCCCATGGACGCCCCGATGCGAAAAGCGCTGGAAGGACATACCTGGCCGGGCAATATTCCCGAACTGGAGGTCGCCGCCAAAGTAATCGCCCTTCTTGGCGAGCGAGAGAGCCTTGCCTTCATCCAAAACCTGCACAAGGCCCAGCAGAAGGATGCCGCCACCATCCCGCTGAAGGAAGCGGCAAGAGCCGCATCCCAGGCTGCCGAGCGGGAAGTCATTCAGAAGGTTCTTTTTCGCAACGGCGGCAATCGCAAGAGAGCCGCGCTTCAACTTGAAATCAGCTACAAGGCCCTGCTTTACAAAATTAAACAATTCGGTCTATCGCGAATATCGGACCGAGGAGCGTTATGAGGAATCCATTTAGTCTTCTTCTCCTTACTCTATGCATGTCCGCAGTTCTGCTGGCGCAAGACGCCCCGAAGGTTTCAACGCCGAGCGCGGATCGTAAGCCCGAGCCCCAGGTCAAGGCACCAGTCGCCGATAAAGATTACGTAATCGGCGCAGATGACGTTTTGCACATCAGCGTCTGGAAAGAGCCAGATATGACCGTCACGCTGCCGGTGCGCTCCGATGGCAAGATCTCAATGCCGCTCATCGATGAGATTGTGGCGGCGGGGCTGACCCCGTACGCATTGCAGCAGGAGATCACGAAGCGCGCGGCGGAGTTTGTCTCCAGGCCTGAGGTCACGGTGATTGTAAACGAGGTTCGCAGCAAGAAGGTTTACATCGTGGGGGAGGTCGTTCACCCCGGTACGTACCCTTTCTCTTCCGGACTTACCGCTCTTCAAGCTTTGACGACAGCCGGCGGCCTGACCCAGTTTGCAAATTCTAAACGCATCGTGGTCCTGCGTAAGCAGGATTCCACCGGGGTCACGCTGCACTTTGACTACAACGCAGTTGTTCGCCATGGCGACATCAAGGCGGATATTGACCTGAAGCCAGGGGACACGTTGGTCGTTCGGTGAGGATCCAAATGACAAGACTGCTTAAGGTAACTGGAATACTATGCCTGTTTGTCTCGCTGGCTGCGTTTGCTCAGGAATCACCAGTCCCCGTGCCGCCGATCGCTGGCGGCGGCGGTAGCGACGCGCCTGCGGCAGATCTTCCATATTCGACGCTCCGCTATAATTCAACGAGTGGCACAAGCTTCGTAGGTTCGTCCTATTTCTCCTCAAAGCTCGGTTTCTCGTATTTGTACGATTCCTATCTGGGTGACAGCGCAGTTGTGCCCAATGGCAGCTTCACATTGGTGCAGCACGGGAATAAGCGTGACACCGAGATAACCTATGCAGGCGGCGCCAGCATTCATTCGCAGCAAACGGGATACGATTCGCAGTACCAGCGTTTGGTGGTCTCGGAGACCTTTCACGGAGCCCGTTGGCGAGTGAATATGACCGATCAGTTTTCCTATCTTCCCAATTCTGCCTATGGCAGTTCCGTCGATGGCGGTTTGTCTTCGCAAATGATCCAGATTTTGGAGCTTCTCCTTCCGAACCAATCGTTCCTTCAGGAGCGCGGGCAGCAGTACATGAATGCGGTAATCGCCAATGCTGATAGAACGCTTTCGCGGAACTTCTCGGTGCATGGCGAATTCAATTACTCCCTTCTGCAGTATTTGGACTCGGGTCTTGTTGGGTTACAGGAATATCAAGGGAGTGGCGGGCTCACCCGCCAAATCGGAAAACAGGACTCCATCGCGGTGGATTACACCGGAAGCCGAACCGACTTCAGTGGATCTACCACCATGGTGAGCAACAAAGTGGCTCTGACGTACACCCATTCGTTCAGGAACAGGGCGACACTGATCCTGGGAATCGGCCCCGAATCGGTGCGGTTGGAGAATCCCGGTCAGCCTGATATCACCCGAACGCTGGTGGATGGAAGCGCCTCTTTGAATTGGCAGACGCGAAAGGTCGATACCAGCCTGTCTTATTCCCATAACTCTGGAGGGGGCGGCGGACTGCTGCGTGGGGCGGAACTCCACACAGCCACGGTCGCGGCTACCCGCAGGGTGGCGCGCGTGTGGACGCCTGGTCTGCACGGTGGCTTCAGTAATGTTTCGGAACTTTCCAGCGTGTTCTCAACGGGGACGCCAATTTCCTACAGTAGCTACTACACTGGATGCTCCGTGTCTCGCGACATTGGACGCACGATGTTGTTTCACTTGAACTACGACTTCCAGTATCAAACCGAAAACCAGCGGGCCGTGTCCGCGTTGACTTACCGGCGCAATTCTGTGATGGCTGGACTAACGTACAATCTTCGCCCGATCTCGCTCCGATAGCGAAACGGTAGGGATGGAAAAATGCTTGGACATCGTACTCTGACGCTTGATGATTTTACGTCCATCGCGCGACGCCGCTTGTGGCTGATCCTGATTCCCAGCCTGGTTGTCCCGATCATTGCCTTCGTGGTTTCCTTGAAGCTGCCGGCTCGCTATACGTCGGAAACGCTGGTTCTGGTTGAGCAGCAGCGCGTTCCAGACAACATCGTCAAGCCTGTAATCAGCCAGGAACTCATGGGGCGGCTGGCTACTTTGCAGCAACAGATTCTCAGCCGTAGCCGGCTCGAACCAGTCATCGAACGGTTCGGACTCTACAAGGAAGATCGCGCCAATACATCCATGGAAGATCTCCTTGACCGGATGAGGAAGGATCTCGTTGTTACTCCGCTGCGGGATGCTGCCGGCACGAATCCAACTGAGCGGGCGCCGGGCTTTACGATCAAGTTCACGGCTTCCGACCCGAAGGTCGCACAGCAAGTCTGTTCTCTCGTCACTTCCATGTTCATTGAGGAGAACCTGAAGGTCCGTGAGCAGCGAGCCGAAAGCACCACCGACTTCCTGTCAAAACAGCTCGAGGAATCCAAGCGCAAGCTGGATGAGCAGGACGCCGCGCTGGCGAAATTTAAGTCGGCGCAAGCCGGCAAGCTTCCCGGGCAGGAGCAAACGAATCTGAGCCTGCTCGGCGGCTTCACGACCCAGCTGGAAAGCGTGAACCAGGCGCTCTCGAGGGCCCAACAAGAGAAGACATTCGTAGAGAGCACGCTATCGCAGCAGCTTGCGGCCTGGCGGCAGAACTCTGTCTCTGAAACTACCGATATTCAGAAGATTCAGGATCAATTAAATGCGGCGCGCGCAACCTTGAACTCGGTCGAAGCCCGCTACACGCCGAATCATCCCGACGTACTGAAGGCAAAGGACGAAGTCGCCAGTTTGCAGAAGAAATACGATGCGGCGATCAGCGCAAGCGAGAAGCCAAAAGCAGATGTAAGAAAATCTTCCAACCTCGAACCGCCGGAGATCCAGAAGCTCCGCGCGCAGCTAAAAGAGTACGACATTGCCGTAAACCAACTCGCCCATGAACAGAAACGGCTACAGGGAATGGTGCAGCGCTTCCAGGGGCAGCTCCAGTTAGCGCCGGCGGTCGAGGAGCAATTCAAGAACCTGACCCGCGATTATCAGACTGCATTGCAGTTCTACAACGATCTTCTGGCGAAAAAATCGCAGGCTTCCATGGCGACCGATCTCGAACGACGCCAGCAGGGTGAGCAATTCCTGGTGATGGATGCCGCGAATCTGCCGGAAAAACCGAGCTGGCCCAACCGGCCCTTGATCGCCCTCGGAGGCCTTGGCGGCGGCCTTTTGATAGGCATCGGGCTGGCCTTGTTATTCGAAGCAAAAGACCAGAGTCTAAGAACCGAAAGCGACATTCTGAGCCTGTTGAAAATTCCGATTCTGGCCCAGATCCCCATCGCTGGCAAGCCGGGTTATGTCAGCTTCTGGAACCGGACTCCCCGGCCCCGGCAGACCAAGCGGGAGCTTCAGGATACGCATGTATAAAGACTTCTACGGCTTAAAAGACAATCCGTTTCGCCTCAACCCCGACCCGCGATACTTGTGTCTGAACAACGCGGTGCAGGAAGCGATCACGGCCATTCTTTACGGCATACGAAGCCGCAAAGGTATTCTCCTGCTGATCGGCGAGGTCGGCTCCGGCAAGACGATGCTGCTTAATCTGATTCTCGACCGCCTCCAGAAAAGCGAAGTGGCGACAGGTTTTATATTCAATGCCCGCGAGAATGCCGCCGATTTTCTGGAACTGGTACTTACGGACCTCGGGATCGAATATCCGGCAGGTGCGAGCCGGGCACAGATGCTGACAAGACTGAATCAATTCCTGCTTGACCGGAGCAAGAAGGGGCAGGTCACCGCACTCATAGTTGACGAGGCCCAGAACCTTTCGCCTGAAGTGCTTGAGGAAGTTCGCCTGCTCACTAATCTCGAAACGGCAACGGAGAAGCTGCTCCAGGTCGTTCTCAGCGGACAACCCGAACTCATCTATAAACTGGTGCAACCGCGCTTGCGGCAGCTTTCGCAGCGTATCGCCTTTCACGTGCGACTCAGGCCGCTCACATCTGAACAGTCGAGCGAATACATCCTGCGGCGTCTCTCTGTGGCCGGGGCGGATCCAGACATACCCATCTTCGACGATGAAGCAATGAAGAAGATCCACAGCAACTCGCGCGGCATTCCGCGCCTGGTGAACCTCCTCTGCGAACACTCTCTCATTCACGGTTTCGTCGACGAAATGTTCCCGATCTCCGCCGCGACCGTGGAGAAGGCGCTGGAAGACCTGGCTCTGTCATTGAGACCGAGTACCGCATTGGCCGACGCAGAATTGCAGCAGTAAGAACCAATTTTTTCCGAACTGGAAGGCGAAACAGACGATGAGCCGAATTCACGAAGCGATCAAGAAACTCGAACAAAAGACCAGGGAACTGGCGGCAAGGACTGGGTCGGAGGATGCCGTGAGTTTACTGGAGAGCGAAGTTGCCCAGGTGCTCGACGCTTCACTCGAGGCGGCCCACCAGACCACCGTCGAAAATCCGATTGTGGCCCGCAAGGTCTCGTGGACTCCCGACGATGATCGTCTCGTCGTATTCCACGGCGATAAAACAAATCCGGTGGCCGAGCAGTTTCGTACCCTGCGCTCCCGCCTTACGCAGATGCAGGCTGAAACTCAGCTCAGGACATTGCTGATTTCCAGCGCGCTGCCGGACGAAGGAAAAAGCTTTACGGCGGCAAATCTTGCATTCAGTCTCTCTTTGCGCGCGAACACCAGCGTCGTCCTGATTGACGCCGATATGCGCTGGCCGCGGCTCCATCGTTTGCTCGGCGCTCCCGAAGAACCGGGTCTATCAAGCCTGCTGGCGGGCGAAGTCACCGAGAACGATGTATTCCAATCCGGCCCGATTGAAGACCTTATCTTCTTGCCGGGCGGGAAACGCATGACGAATGCGGCCGAACTGTTGGCTAACGGAAAGTTCCCGGCGCTGCTGAGCCGGCTGTCGGAGCAGTTCGACTGGATCATTATCGATTCGCCCGCGTTGATGCCTGTTTCCGACGGTATCCTGCTTTCAAACATGTGCGACGCTTCACTGCTGGTGGTGAAGGCGGGGAAGACTCAACTGGATGCCGCATCCTGGGCAGTAGGCGAACTTCGCCGGAAACGGCTGCTTGGAGTTCTGCTCAACTGCGCCACGGAAGGACGATCCTCTTCTTACTACTACGGTGGCTACTACTACTCGGATCGCGGTGACAAAAAGAAGGCAAAGGAGCATAGGAGAGAGAAGTGATTCGCTTCCTTCACGTCTACTATCCAGTACGTGTAGTCGCGTTGTTTTGCGGTGAATCCCTTGTCGTGTTCGCATGTTTTCTGGCCGCCGTTTTCCTGCGCTTCGGACAGGATTCCTACATTGTTCTCTACTTTGAAGGCGGGCTCCTTAAGATTATCGGCGTGACTGCTCTAGCAATCTTGTCGGGTCATTATTACGACCTGTACTCTTCAACGATGGTACGGTCAAAGCCAGAGACCTACTTCCGTCTTCTGGTGATGTTGGGCACTGTCTCGGTGGTCACGGGGATCCTAGCGGCCATTCAGCCGGACTTTATCGTTGGCCGTCAGACCTATGTCATAGGAATTGCTTTCCTCGCAGTCGGATTGCTCGTCTGGCGGTGGATTTTTAGCTTACTGATCCAGAACCCGCATTTTCGGGACAGGGTATACATTCTCGGCTCAGGGGAGCACGCGCGAACCATCGCCGACGCGATCCGTGGCAATTCCGGACTTGCCATCGACTTGGTCGGATGGTCCGGCGCACTTGGGGACACCATGCTCACGAGCGAGGAACTTGGTGCCAGACTCGATGCGGTGCTGCAAACTGGCAACGTCGATCGCATCGTGGTGGCCATGTCTGAACGCCGGGGCCGCCTTCCCTACCGGGCATTACTGCAGGCGCGGCTGCGCGGCATTCAAGTGGAGCATGGCACGGTTTTGCTGGAACAGATTACTGGAAGGATAGAACCGGACTCGCTTCATCCAAGCGCACTCATCTTCGCCGAGGGACTGAATCTGAGGCGGGGCGCTGTGTTCGTGCGGGCGGCGGTTTCGCGACTCATCGCCTTGGTTACCTTGATTGTAGTCTTGCCGACCTTGCCATTTGTAGTGGCTGCCATAAAACTTACTTCGCCCGGCCCGGTAATCTATCGGCAAAAGCGAGTGGGTCAAAATGGACAAATCTACGAGGTATTGAAATTCCGCACCATGGGCTTGGATGCCGAGGCCAATGGCGCGCAATGGGCAGTTGAAGGCGACCCACGGGTCACCAAAGTCGGACGCTTTCTCCGGCTCACGCGGATCGATGAAATTCCGCAACTGTGGAACGTGCTCAAGGGAGACATGCGATTTGTGGGCCCGCGGCCTGAGCGTCCCGAGTTCGTAAAAATGCTGGCCGAGCAAATTCCCTATTATCAGCTTCGCCACGTTGTTCCCCCGGGCATTACCGGCTGGGCTCAAGTCAGGTATCGATACGGTGCCACGGTGGAAGATGCGAAGCGCAAGCTGACCTATGATCTCTACTACATTAAACACGCTTCTCTCGCTCTCGATCTCCTCATCGTCTTTGAAACCCTGAAGACCGTGATCCTCCGGCGAGGCAGTCAATGACCGCCCTGATCGTCTTCTGGGCCTCCGCCGCGCTGATCGCCTATGCATACGCGGGCTATCCGGCGGTGCTCTGGTGTCGCTCCCGCATCATCCGAAGACCGGTGAGAAAGCAGCCTATCGAACCGTCAGTCTCGGTAATCCTCGTGATAAGGAATGAGGAGTCCAGAATCGGAACAAAGCTTGCGAATATTTGCGCATTAGACTATCCCGCAGAGAAGGTTCAGATCCTCGTTGTTTCCGACGCTTCCACGGATGCTTCAGTCGAAATCGTGCGCAACTACCGGCCCGCGCAGTCCCAACGGATTACAGTGCTGGAACTTGAGAGTCGTTCAGGCAAGGCCGCTGGACTTAGAGTCGCAATCGCCGCGAGTACCAGTGAGATTCTAATGTTCACGGATGTCCGCCAGGAGATCGAGCGTTCAGCTCTGCGAAACCTTGTCGCAAATTTCGCCGACCCTGATGTGGGGTGCGTAAGCGGGGAACTAATGCTTCGCAAGAGCGACAATTCGGCGCGAGCGGATATCTCTCTTTACTGGAGGGTCGAAAAGTTAGTTCGCAAGTTGGAATCGAAATCCGGCTCGGTCATAGGGGCCACCGGCGCGCTCTACGCTACGAGGCGCGTTGCGACTGTCCCACCACCCGCCGGGATGCTTCTTGATGATGTCTTCATTCCAATGCATGTAGTGAAGAGCGGGATGCGAGTCATATTTGAGCCCGATGCCGTGGCTTGGGATACCACTTGCGATGAGCGTCAGGAATTTCAGCGAAAGGTTCGCACTTTGGCCGGGAACTACCAGTTGGTTCAGGTTGCACCTTGGCTTTTGACGAGCAAGAATCCCGTCCTGCTTTCCTTTGTAAGCCATAAACTGTTGAGAATGTGGGTTCCTTTGTTTCTGCTGGGGGCGTGGGTGGCGAACCTGATGCTGATTTTTTCAGGAGAGCTATATGATGTGACGCTTGTTGTGCAATGTTTGGGTTACTTTGCGGCACTGTTGGCATTTCTCCTGCCTAAACGACTTGTCCCCGGCATTTGCAGCGCAGCGTTTTCCGTGCTTCTGCTGAATGCCGCGGCAGTGGTTGCCACGTTTGAGTTTATTGTGCATGGAAAAGAGCTTGAGCATCTCTGGCAACGCACTGAGGTCACAGGTGTGAGCTCAGTTAGTGGTGGAGGCGTTCATTGACCACGCGTTCAAGGCCGACACCGCCTTACGGAGCGGGAACCAGTGGGGACCAACTCGGGTTGAGCCCGACGCTGCCCGATGACTCGACAATCGTTGACCGTAGCGTGACGGGGGCGGAGATCGATGAATCCTCCGCCACGGACTCCGACCACGATAGCACTTACGACCGCGCGGAAGAGACGACACCGGAACAAGGGGGTGGAACGTTCCTGACACTCACCTACGTCGGCGTTTTCCTTTTTTGCGCGGCGTACTTCTTCCGGCCGCAAGACTATATTCCAGCGCTTGCCTTTATACCGCTGGGTAAGATTACAGGAGTGATTGCGGGTCTCTCGTTGCTGCTGGTCGTGCTCTCGGGCGCTCTTCGCCTTCGAACTGAGATGAAGTGGCTCCTAGCCCTCTTCGGATGGCTCGTGCTGTGCATTCCGTTCTCATATTGGCGCGGCGGAAGCTTTCACACAGTAGTACTCGAGTTCGGCAAGATGGTATTCATCGCGGTAGCGGCCTCTGCGGCAGTCAACAGTTGGAGCAGGCTCCGTCGGATGATGGCTCTGCAATCAATCGCCATGCTCGGGATGTGTGTACTCGCCTTCGTGGCGCAGCGGCGTTATGGGCGAATGTATGGCACCGGAAACATGTTTTCCGACCCCAACGATTTTGCGCTCCAGCTTTGTATAGTTCTGCCATTCTGCGTCGCTCTGCTCCGTACCTCCCGCTCGTGGATTGGTAGGCTTTGGTGGCTCTCCTCGATCTTTGTAGTTCTGATGGCGGTTGTGGAGACTTATTCCCGAGGCGGATTCATCGCACTAATCGCCACGCTTTTTTTCATCTGGAGACGCTTCAAGCCAAGTCTGAGCGTTGCCCTTCCATTCTTTGCCCTCGCCTTGGTCATCGCAACCGCGTTCATCGCGATCAAGGCACCTTCCTACATCGACCGGATCTCGACGATTGCGGAGGTGAATTCCGACCCCACCGGATCATCGCAACAGCGAATGTATCTCTTAGTCCAGAGCCTTAAACAGACCGCGCTGCACCCGGTCTTTGGTGTCGGTCCCGGCCAGTTCGGAGAACTCTCCGGCGTCTGGCATGAAACGCATAATACCTATACACAATTTAGTGCGGAAGCAGGACTGCCGGCTTTGGTTTTGTTCCTTCTCTTCCTTCGCTCGGGTTTCCGCCGGCTCCGTGAAAAAGGAAAAGACGGGGTGCCGGAGGAAAACGCACTAGCATCTGCCCTGCAATGCTCGCTAGCCGCCTACATGGTTGGAGCCTTCTTCCTCAGCACAGCTTACTGGCTCACGCCGTCCTTACTAGTGGCATACGCAGCCGCAGCCGCTCCCCCCTGCGTACGAGAAGAACAGGAGAGCGACCCATGTGTGGAATAAACGGCATTATAGCGAGGGGTGCTGAAGCCAAAGTCCAGGTTGGGACGATTCGGCAGATGTGCGATCTGATTCGTTATCGGGGACCTGATGAAGAGGGTATCTGGGTCTACGATAATGTTGGCTTGGGTATGCGACGCCTTAGCATCATCGACCTCGCGGGCGGATCCCAGCCGATATTCAACGAGGATCGAACGGTTGCAACCGTGTTCAACGGCGAGATTTACAACTTTATCCAGCTTCGCGAACGGCTTCAACGGTCAGGACACACGTTTAGGACCAATTCCGACACCGAAGTCATAGTTCACCTTTATGAGGAGATGGGTGCCAGCTTCGTCAAAGAGTTGCGGGGCATGTTCGCGATTGCGCTCTACGACGTTCGAAAAAAGAAGCTCTTGCTGGCACGAGATCGGCTCGGTAAGAAGCCGCTATATTATGCCGAGAGTGCCGACGCGTTCTACTTTGGTTCGGAAATCAAGTCTTTACTTGCCGTGAGTCCCGCGTCTGCTGAGCTCGACGAATCACAGCTTCCGTCGTACTTCTTCTACGGCTATATTCCGGGCCCTGGCACGATTTTTAAGAATGTCTATAGCGTTCTTCCGGGCCATTTATTGGAATACTCCAACGGCAAGGTGAGAATGGAGCAGTATTGGGAGTTTCCAAGGTTTGCTACTTTTAGAGGAAATGACCATGAGGCACTGGAGCAATTGGAATCAATCCTGGCCGAATCGGTTCGACTTCGCCTCATCAGTGACGTACCTGTCGGCGCTCTTCTGAGCGGCGGGGTTGACTCCTCAACCATCGTGGCAATGATGGCAAAGGTGAGCAATGCTCCGATCAAGACCTTCACGATTGGATTCAAGGATGCCGATTTTAATGAGGCACAGTACGCCCGTGAAGTCGCAAAGACGTTTGGCACCGATCATTACGAGTTAGTGGTCGAAGCCGACCTCTGGCAGACATTTCAAGACCTCACCTCGATTATGGATGAGCCTTTTTCGGACTCGTCGCTTGTGCCCACATATCTTGTGTCGAAGATTGCAAGGAAGCACGTGACGGTTGCTTTGTCTGGAGATGGTGGGGATGAACTCTTCGCGGGCTACGGACATTACCCCGTGCATCTTGCGCGGAGGCACCTTGACTTGATTCCCGGCTCATTGGTTAGGTTCTACAAGAATTTTCTACTCCCCGTCCTTCCTTCTAGTATTCGTGACCGCAAACTTGCCCGGAACATAGATATGTCCAGCCGCGACAGGTTTATCGACGGATTGTCGCTATTCGGTATAGACGCGGACACATGCGGGTTGTTTAGCCCTGAGTTTGCAAGCCTTTGTGCGGATTCACTACCCGCGAGAGTCGCGCAGGGCTATTTTGATGGAGCGCCTGCCGACGACTTCTTGAGCAAGATGCAATTCACGGATATCAAGACATATCTCGCGGATGACATTCTGAAGAAGGTGGACCGGGCCAGCATGGCTGCGTCTCTTGAGACGCGCGCGCCATTACTCGACCAAGTTTTCGTTGAATTTGCCGCGAGCCTGTCACCATCCGCGAAACTGAGAGGCAGTTGGCGCAAAGTGATCCTTTGTAAACTTGCAGAAAGGCTTGGAGTGCCCCGGAAAGTTCTCTATCGCAAGAAACAGGGCTTCGCGCTTCCTTTGTTGCATTGGATGCGCAAAGAAATGAGCAAGCAGCTAAGAGATATCCTGCTGGATCGCCGAACCCTGCAAAGGGGGTATTTCACGGAATCCGGAGTGACCCAGTTGCTGCGCGAGCACGAGTCTCGTAAGCGCGACCACTCCGCAGTTATCTGGTCGTTGGTCACCTTGGAGTTGTGGCATCGCAATTTTCTTGAAGCCAGGGTGTCCGCGTGACGTTTGAGCTGGAAGACTAATGAGTTAGATCAATGCTGAAGAGACTGACAAAGTCGGTTGTGCGTGCCATCGCACTGCTCGTAGCGGCACCAGTTGCGCTGCTTGCAGGTTTCGGACGCTGGGATATCGGTTTCCAATTCTTTGCTCAGTCCGTCGCTCTGATTCCCGGCTTGCTGGGAGACTACTTGCGGTCCGCATACTATACCTTGACGTTGCAGCAGTTCTTCATGACTTCTCGCATCAGCTTTGGATCTATCGTTGCGCAGAGCTCAACGAGCATTGGACCGGGCGTGTACATTGGTGCCTATTGCGTGATTGGTGCTTCTTCGATTGGAGAGCGCACTCAGATCGCCAGTCACGTTCAAATCTTGAGCGGGGCAAGGCAACACGCGCGTACTCCGGACGGGCAGATCTCCGGATGCGGACCTAACAACCTAAAGCCCATAAGCATTGGTCCTGATTGTTGGCTGGGGGCGGGTTCCTTGATTATGGCTGATGTTGGGAGCAAAACGACCATAGGGGCAGGTTCGGTTGTTACGCGCCCCATCGGGTCCGGTGCAATCGCGTTCGGGAATCCTGCAACGGTACAGAAGCAGGTCGTTTCATGAGCGCCATTCAAGTTCTGCTCGTTGCGGGCGAGTTGGGATTAGGCGGAGGAATTGAGCGCGATGTCAGCAAGTATGCTCGTCATTTGAGCGGTCACGGAATCTCTCCTCATGTTGCCTGTTTCCGTCCAGGAGGGCACCGGTGGCAGGAGATAGAGAATGCGGGTGTCCCTGTTCTGCCGTTGGAAGTCAGCTCTTTCAAATCGCGTTCAGCGTTTCACGCAGCAGGCGAATTACGGAGCTATATTCGACTCAATCGAATCCAAGTGGTCCACTCCTTCGACGATGCGAGCAACTTCCTGGGATCGATTGTCGCCCGGGCTAGTCGTGTCCCCGTCGTCCTGACAAGTCAGCTATGTTTTCGCGAATTGTCGAGCACGAAGAACCGGGTAATGCTCGCCTTTTCAGACAGGCTCGCCAAGGGCGTTTTCGTGAACTGCCATGCAGTGGCCAAGGATCTCTCCACTAAATGGCGAATTCCAAAAGATAAGATTTTTGTTTGTCATAACGGATTCGAGCCGGAAGAATTTAATCCCAATGATAGGGGGCGAATTCCCGAACTCGCGGATGCGAGTATTGTCGTGGGTACGGTCTGCATGCTGCGCGAAGAAAAAAACATTCCTTGCCTTGTAACGGCATTTTCGGAATTAGCGAAGATAGATTCCAAGGCTCGCCTGCTGATCGTGGGGAGCGGCGTGATGAAGGGTCAACTGGAACGTCTGGTCGAGGATCTTAGTATTCGATCAAGCTGTCTATTTCTGGATTCCACTTCGCGTCCCGCCGATTACATGCAGTCGATTGATATCTTCGTCGTTCCGTCCCGGTCGGAGGCATTCCCAAATGCGTTGCTCGAAGCCATGGCGTGTGGGTGCTGTCCGGTTGCATCAAGAGTTGGAGGTATCCCCGAGCTCATTGGTCAGAATGAGAGAGGGGTTTTGTTTAAGTCTGGCGATGCTCAAGAACTCGCCGCCACATTGATATGTCTGGCTCGTGATCCAAAACAAAGGAAAACTCTGGCATCAGATGCAGCGGCCTACGCAATCGAAAACCTTTCAATCGATAAGGCCACTGCAAGACTGGCGTCGATTTATAGAGAACTCCTAATGCGAAATAGCGTGAGCGAATTCAGGGGTTAGTTCGGTGGATTTCGCCACGTCACATAGTCGAAGCTCCATCTGTATTGCTGCATGAAGTTCTTGGCGCTCCAGCCGAGGGTGCCGGCAGGGTCAAATTCCACGCCCGAAGAGAAGATCTGGTCGCCTTCTGACTGGTACTTGGGATTGCCTGTGGTCTTGAATAGCCAGGCGTACATCGGTGCAATCATCAGATTGAGATTGCGCAACCCCTCGTTCTGCGGCATACCGATGCTGGCCTGATACGCGTTGTAGTAGAAGAATCCACCGCCCTTGTTCTGATACCAAGCATTGGCCCAAAGCCAGTCGGCGAGTTTCTGAATGGCGGCCGGAATGCGGACATCGTCCTGGTGGCCGTCTTCGTAATAGTGGATGAGAGCTTCGGCAGCCAGCCCGTCCATGAAGGGCTGGTTCAACGTGGCTTCGCCTGAAGTGATCTGATCGATTTGTCCAAGAACGACGGAAACCATTTGCTGCGTCTGGCGGCTGCGGTCGTTGCCCAGTTTGGTGTCTAATCGGTTGGCGGTGAGCATGTAGGTTGCCTCGCGAATCAAACTGGTCGGGACATGCCAAGTCCACAATCTTGCTCCCGCAGCATTGGTGGCGAGGGCATGAACGGCGGCCTTGGAGGTGGCATCGCCAGTGCGCAAGTAATTCATGTAGATTCCATCGGGAAAAACACGCCAAGCAGGTACTGCCCCTGGGGTTTTCGGTGCCATTACGTATTGGTCGCGGTAGTTGGCCTGTGCATTCAATGCGCATGTCTCCCACTTTTTCTGCTTGGTGTAGTCCTCAATCTGGTAGAAGACGCGTTCGCCGTCGTAGTACCAACTGCATTGTTCGTAGCCAGGGGGGCAGGGACTTCCACCGCGCGTCAGGAGGTTGCACCAATTGCCTTGGCCGTACGTGGTCATATTCGACTGCCATTCGTGAAGCTTGGGGATTCTTGGATACGATGCCGGCTTCTTGAATGCAAACGCCGGCACAGGGTCAACAACTACGGTCCAGACCACGTTCTTCTTCGGCCCCGGACTTCCGTCGGTGAGCAGTGTGCTTGCCGTGATGTTGAGAGTGTAGCTTCCGGGCCGGGTGGTTCCGCCCTGGTTGGTGACCAACTCGAACTGTGTAGCGCCGGGACCCCAGTGGGTGATGGTGTCGTTAGCTGTGTAGGTAGCGCTTCGTACTCCTGTTCCCGGCCCTGGTCCGTTGGTTTCCTGGTCAGGCCAATGAATGGCTGTTTTGGGGGGCAGGTTCTGAACCGTGACTTTGTAGGTATTGTTCTTGAAGCTTGCGGTACCGGAGAGGAATCCTGCGTTGAGCTGGATGAAAAGATCGTAGCCTTGCACAACGTGATGGGGACCTTCAGGGGAGACATAGTAGTCCAAGCTTCCGGTGGATGGAGCCTTCGGCAAAGTGAAGGCAGCCGTCGGGGAAAACGTGGGCGAGGGAACAACGATTTTTCCGGCGACAACGGCCCTTGAGCGCACGCCAAAATTGTACTTCTGGCCGGGAAGCAGCCCAGAAACGGTGACAGAATGATTCGTCGCGCCTGCGCGGTCTCGCAAGCCGCTGTCGTGGCCGAATCCGTCGTCGCCATAGTAAACGAGACTGTCGGCCGCCACGTCAGTCGTCCATTTGATCGTAACGGAGGTCGGCGAGTCGACGAGAACCTCGGGTTGGGATAATTTCAGCGGACTGCTTCCGAGAACCAACGACGGCGAAAATAGCAGCGCCAGGACTGTGAGCGCGGACCACAACGGAATTTGTGAAAAGCCAAATGGGGAACGCATTTGCTAGTACCTCTTTTCGGCACTGACCGGACCCGGTCGAACCCGGCGACCTACTCTGGCGCAACATCCAACGAGTCAACTCGACGGCGAGGAATGATCGCAGCAAAACCCTTAACCCACGCCTCGAATTCGTCGTCAGTTGTTCCTCCCTGATCAGGGAATCGAGGCAACAGGAGACTATCACTGCGCGGAGCACAGTATCCATAGCCACCGGTCACGGCAGATCGCACGCGCCCTTCACTCAGCCAGGGCAAAAAGTCAGCGCGATTTGCTCCGCTCGGATAACAAAAGTGGTCGTGACTGTCCACTCCAGTCAGCTCTTGAAGAACTCGCCGGTTTTCTTCAATCTCCTGAAGAAATAGACTGCGCTCAAGCGGAGTGCGATGACGATGTGTGTGTAACTGGAAATCTATCCCGAGCCGCGCCATCTCCGCTACTTCTTGCGGGTTCATGAGATGAAACAAGCGCTTCCGAGTCAACGCCTGATAATCGAAACCAATGATCGACGCGAATTCACAAGCCAAGTCGTCTTTCTGCTGTCCCGACATCTTGGTATTCTTCGCGTATTCGTCAATCCGTTGGATGAGCGCCTCGTTGTCTCCGGTCGTATTCAAGTCAAGTCGCTTTGGCAACCACGGAATACCATGGGGTTCCACGACGGCATTGCGGCGTTTCGAAGCCATGTACCTGAGCGCAAACCGGAATATGGGCCGATTGAATGTGCAGTAGTAAGTCGTTAGATAAACGGTAGCGGGAAAACCGTGCTTTCGAAGAATAGGGAAGGCACTGGCGTAAAAATCCGCCCATCCGTCATCGAAGGTAAGGACGACGCTTCGTTCGGGCAATTTGCCAGTCTGTAGTAGCCGAAGAGCTTCCGAGAGCCCCAAAACGTGACATCCACAGCTCTGGAGGATCTCCATTCGCCGCGCAAATATGTCAGGTTGCATAAACATCCAGGGATCCGAAGCATGTTCGTCCCCCATGGCTACGCCGTGATAGCACAGTATCAAAAGGCGCTGGCGTCGCCAGTTACTGCGAGCAAAGACCGTAAAAAGCCCAAAACCCTTGCGCTCAAGAATCGTCTTTTTAATGCCTTTGAGAGGATTCATCAACGATGCCCTCGAAATGAAAGTTGGTTACACCGGCTTCTTATTAAAGTAGAAAAAACGAATTTATTTCTTGCTTTCCTAGCGAGGAGGGGGGGACTTACTCGCCCGTAAAACAACCAGCACCAAAATCAGTTTGCTGTCGCTAAGCTGCACGTAGCACTTCTCTTGCCAAACTAAAGGACGTGTGCTTTTGGCATCCACCGATTCTATGAGTGTCGGTCAGACGGAGGTCAAATTGCAATCAAAAACAGGGGAGAACGGCACAATTCTTCGCCGGCCTGACCAGAAACCAATCAATCAGGGGTTCCAGAGCTAGTTAAATCAGTCATCATTCAATTATTCTCTGAGTACCGGATTGATGTCGAAAAGGCGTTGACCATTTTTGTCTGGATATTCGGGCGAAAAATAGGCTCCCACTGATGAAGATTATTCACGTTGTCGGCGCGCGTCCAAACTTTATGAAGGTGGCACCTGTGTTTCATGCGATGTCAAAGTATCGTGATCTGAACCAGGCGATATTGCACACCGGTCAGCGTTACGACGTGAACATGCCAGACGTGTTCTTTCAGCATTTGAGCCGAGTGAATCATGTTTAAGAACGTTGGTTCGAACTGGCTGTTGATGCTGGCGAATATGGCCAGTGCGTATTTCCTGTTGCCGTTTACCCTGCGCTATCTCGGTAACGACCAATATGGGACCTGGCTGCTCATCGTGTCTTTCACCGGGTACCTGGGATTGCTAGCCCTTGGTGTTCCGATGGCGTCGGTCAGATACATCACCCACGACGCGTCCATCGGCGACCATCGCTCGATGAACAAGACGATTGCGACCTGCGCTGGAATGTACCTCCTGATCGGGTTGGCATCCCTGCTATGCGGGGTCGGACTTCTATTCGTATTTGATCGGGCATACAACGTTCCGGGCACCATTCGGAGCGCCGCGCGGCTTGCGTATCTCATCGTGGTAATGACGACATCCCTCTCGTTCTTCGCCCAATTGCCACAGGGAATTCTGGCGTCCTACCACGACTTTGTCGGGCGCAACATGGTACAGACCGGCATCATCGCGCTCAGGGTGCTTCTTACGGTTGTGCTGCTGGTGATAAAGCCATCGCTGGTCGTATTAGCGTTTGTGCAGTTGATACCGCTGGTTATAGAGGCAGCCATCATGTGGCTGCTTATCTTTCGCCGGTATCCGGACGTCAAGTTTGATTTAAAGCTGTTCAACTGGAACACGATGAAGACGATTTTTTCATTTAGCATATTCGTTCTTGTGTTGAACATTGGTATACAACTGTCGTTTCAAACCGATTCGCTCGTAATCGGGAAGTTGCTAAACATAAACCAAATACCCTATTACGCCGTCGCAAACACGATTATGGTTTACAGCATGCAGTTCGTGATCGGCATTGCGTCGGTGATTATGCCGATGGCTACAAAGTTGCTCGCCAACAATGAACGGGAAAAACTGACGCGGCTCTTCTTTAAATGGTCGAAGATTACTTTATCTCTCACGCTGCTTGGAAGCCTCTTCTTGATCGTTTTTGGTCCGGAATTGATTCGCTCATGGATCGGTTCTTCATTTTCCAAGCCGGCAGGGGGCGTTTTGCAGGTACTCATGCTGTCGGCGCTCGTATTTCTTCCCGTGCGCGGTGTTGCGCTGCCGGTTTTAATGGGCATCGGCAAACCAGGCAAAGCCACCGTGGCTTTTCTGGCGGCTGGAGTACTCAACCTGATTCTCAGCGTTCTCTTGGCCCATCCGCTCGGTTTGCTCGGAGTAGCGATAGGGACCGCCATTCCAAATGTACTTTTCGGGCTCGTGCTGTTAGTAATTTGTGCGCAAGAGCTGAACTTCAAAATAAGGGAATACGTGTCGCGTGTTGTAGTCCTCCCGCTACTAGGTGCGATTCCCGTGCTCGCGGTCCTGGTGGGGTGTGACCGGATTGCTCATCTCAAAGGAATTTCAGGACTCGTGCTCGCTTTTTTCATAACCGCTGTCGTATTCGCACTTGTGTTTGGGGGACTCGTGTATCGTTCAGACCGGGATGTCGATGTTCCCGCACTGCTTAGCGGCTTGCGCCAGAGGCTGTCCTCATGACCGTCCCCACCCTGCTGCTCGCTTGCGGCGTGACCCTTGCTGGGTTGCTCACGCTTTTTGTTGTCGGCGAAGCGATAGCCCGATTGGTTTTCGCGCACGGCAAATACTATGTCTGGCCACCTTATTTCCGTATAAAGGCGGATCTGATTCCTGAGGTTTTCCCTGGTCTCGATCCCAAGGTCACTTTTTGTATCAACAGCGATGGCGAGCGCGGAAGCGAGCCTCCACGCTCATTGGATGGTCTTTATCGAATCCTTGTTGTTGGCGGCAGCGCCGCGGAGTGCTTCTTACTTGACCAGGAGGCGTGTTGGCCGATGCGCATTCACCGCAATCTGAATACCCCATCCGCACTGAGCGCACTTAGGGTGACTCAAGTTCACGTAGGGAGTATTGCAAAGTCCTTTGTGGATTCAGCTAAACTCAATCTGATTTTGCGCCGTGTCTTGCCGCAGTACCGCAAAATCGATGCTGTCTTCATCATGGTTGGCGCTTCGGACATATTGAATTGGCTTCGTTCTTCGGCCCCTGAAAATCCCAAGCCGGCGGTTGTGGAGGCGGCAGACGTTTTCAAATGCAACCCCGAAGCCCGGTATCACTGGTATCCGCCTAAAGACACTGCATCGGCCGAATGTTGGCGACGATTGAGGAGGCGATTGTTTCGGTGGGAGGCAGAATGGAGCGCCTATGGTTCCTCAGTTCTCAAACTGCAAGCGATGCGCCAGAGGGCCAAAATCATCAAATCCGAGGTCCCGGCACACGCTACCCTGCTGGATAATTACGCGAACTTCTTGGGGATGTCAATCAGACTAATTCAAGATTCTGGCGCCCGCGTTCTGGTGATACCTCAGCCATGGTTGCCTCCTGAAAATCTAACGGAAGCAGAAAGGAAGAGGCTTTGGAACGGCGCAGAGGGCGACCCGCACAAACAGGATGTGTCTACGTATTACTCATCAGAACTGATTGCACGACTCCAATCTGAAGTGAATGAGGTGGCGTGCCGAGTTGCGAAAGAGCACGGCGCGCAGATAGTTCATGTTCAGGAGTGCCTCACGCCACCGCCGGCGTGCTTCCACGATGACTTTCACTGCACTCCCTTGGGCGCGGAAATTGTCGCTGACATCGTTAGCAAAGCGTTTCTCGATCATTATTCTGAATCCTCCCCGGAACCCGGTTCGAATCGGACTCGAGAGGTGGGTCTCACCCGTCCCGGAGTTGCTTCTCAGGATTTGCATTGAACAAGTCTCCCGTGGACCTGCTCTGGTACACTTCTCGGAAGAGGCAAACAAAGCATGCGCGGCAAGCGAGAACTCATTGCACGAGTGTGTGCCCAGTCGGGACTTACGAATCTCATTGAATGCATTCCTCCGCGTCGCGTATTGATGGTAGTGAACTATCATCGCATCGGAAATCCGGCAGAGACGATTGGCGATCCGGGAGTATTCTCGGCTACTGCCGAGGAGTTTGATTTGCAGATCGGATACCTCAAGCGCCGATTTCACCTGACGACATTGGACGATGCCTTGGCGATGATAAGTGGCGAGGCTCCTTGGACTACCAGCGCCTTGATCACCTTCGACGACGGCTATCTGGACAACTATAAAATTGTGTTTCCCATTCTCCGCTCGCATGGGGTGCAGGGCGTTTTCTTCCTACCCACGGGATTCGTCGGAACCGGCCAACTACCGTGGTGGGATATGATTGCGCACATTATCAAGAAAAGCCGGAACAGGTACGTTCGACTGGAATATCCGGAACCAGCGACATTCGATCTGGAGACGGATGGCCTGGCGAATACTTGCCGCGACATCCTCCAGTTGGCGAAGAAGCCAGAAATGAAAGATGCCGAGCGCTTCGTTACTGACCTAGAAGAAGCGTGCGGAGCCACTCGCCTGCAGGAAAATACCGAACGCTTGTTCTTGAATTGGGACGAGGCCCGTGAAATGCAGCTAGGCGGCATGGCGTTTGGCTCGCACACTCATTCGCACGAAATCCTAAGCAAGCTTTCGCCCGATAAGCAACTAGAAGAGGCAGTTCGTTCCCGCGAGATTCTCGAACGGGAACTCGGTCGCCGGATTGATGTCATGGCCTATTGCTTTTGGCAACTTGGTTTGGCCCACTTTGGCGGTTTAATCTGGCCCACCCCCTGGGACGTTAAGGTTTAAGAGGACAGTGTTCCGTTCTGCTGGAGCGAAGCCCGTAGGGCGAAGCGGAA
>Ga0181528_10000300_pt1 | contig 39824 bp, 42 predicted proteins | sample PEATcosm2014_Bin_47_FD_119742 | JGI IMG/M metagenome (GOLD analysis project Ga0181528, IMG submission 119742) | Peatland microbial communities from MTU Mesocosm Facility, Houghton, MI, USA - PEATcosm2014_Bin10_10_metaG | ecosystem: Environmental > Terrestrial > Soil > Wetlands > Peat | place...
GAAATCGTAAAGTTTTACGGTTTTGCATTTTAGCCTGGGGTCAATTTCAGGTATCGCGGCCAGCCTGACTTGGGTCACTTGCGCCTTGCAGATGTGAAGTACCGGGGTTGTGTCAGATGCGCAAACTGACCCACTACTGGAGCTTGGGAAACTTGAAGGGCCTCTCGCTCGCTCTGCGAGAATCGATAGAGAGGCTCGCGTGCGGGCCAACCGCAAGGACTCAGAAGTGAACTATCGAGCGCTCAGACCGCCGATTAAACCCGCTCCCGAAAAGCTCGCAACCCGCCATGGCTCGCCCAGAGGCGGCCCGGCGCTGCATGCCTGGAAGCTGACGCTCGAGTACGATGGCTCGCGCTACAGCGGGTGGGCCGAGCAGGAGAACGCCCCGCGCACCATCATGGGAGAGCTGCGCAAGGCGGCGGAAACGCTATTCGAGGGTCCGGTGGAATTGGGCGGAGCGGGCCGGACCGACGCCGGCGTGCATGCTACGGGTCAGGTGGCCCATCTCAAAGTGGAATTGCGTGGCGCTCCTCCGCCGGTGGACGAACTCCTGCTTGCGCTGAACGAAGAGCTGCCTTTCGACATCGCAGTCCGCGCAATCGAAGAGGCCCCGAGCCGTTTCCATGCCCGGCACGACGCCATCGCGCGCACCTACGTCTATCACATCGCGCGGCGCAAGGACGCCTTTTCGAAAAAGTTCGTCTGGTGGGTCAAAGAGCCGCTCGACCTGGGCGCGATGAGGGCGGCCGTGGAACTGCTGCCCGGACGCCACGACTTCGTCCTGTTCCGCGCTGAAGACCCGTCGCGGCCTGACGAGTCGACGATCGTCGAGGTGGCCTCGGCGTCGCTGGAGGAACAGGACCGCCTGCTGCTGTTCCGGATAGAGGCTTCGCACTTCATCTGGCGCATGGTCCGGCGCGTGACCGGCGCGCTGGTGAAGGTCGGTCTCGGCGAGTTGAGCGTGGATCAGTTTCGCCGGCTGCTCAACGCCGAGCCCATCCGGGGCATCGAAATCGCAGAGTGGACTGCCCCGTCCTCGGGCCTGTTCCTGGACAAAGTCACCTACCCGGAGCGCCGCCCGCGCGCTGCATCCTTTTCGAGGCCATCTGCCTCAACTGCAGGAGATCGCGAGCGTCCAACTCGCGCCACTCCCCGGGGGCGAGCCCCGCGACGGTAAGCGGGCCCAGCGCCCAGCGGACCAGGCGCAGCGTCGGCAGGCCCACCGCCGCGCTCATCCGGCGGATCTGCCGGTTGCGCCCTTCGCGCAGGACGATTTCAAGCCACGCTGTCGGAACCGATTTGCGGAAACGAATCGGCGGATTGCGCAGCCAAAGGCCGGGCTCCGCCTCCAGGAGTCGCGCCTCCGCCGGGAGCGTCCGCCGGCCCTGGATCACGACGCCCCGCCGCAGGGATTCTAGCGCTGAGTCCTCTGGCACGCCTTCCACCTGCACCAGGTAGGTCTTCGGATGCGCGAATCGCGGATCGGTCAACTGGTGCTGCAAACCGCCGTCGTCAGTCAGCAGCAGCAGCCCTTCGCTGTCCCGGTCCAGACGCCCAACGGGATACACGTCTGGCACCGGCACGTAGTCTCGCAGCGTGCGGCCGAACTCACCCGCCGGGTCGGAGAACTGGGAAGGAACCCCATACGGCTTATTGAAGATGATGCAGCGCGGCAAACTGGCGACCGGCCTCACTTCTTAGGATCGGCGTTCAGCAGTTCGATCATTAGCCCTAAGTCCTTTGTCGAGTCGAAATAGACGTAGGTGCCATTGTTGCTGTCCGAGTCGGCGCCCCAGCGTCCACTGTGGATTTCGTCGTAACCGAGAGCCTTCAATTCGCTTTCTGACCTGGCGAGGTTCTGCACGTTGAATGCGATGTGATGCACTCCTTCCCCATGTTCATTCAGAAACTTCATCCAGGCGCTGTCGGGGCCGATGGGCTGAATCAGTTCCACGGTGACCTGGCCGGCCTTCAGGAAGGCGAGTTTGGCCTGACTGTTGGACGGTTTGCCCTGGTACGTCATCTGCACTTCATTGCCCGGGCGAGTCGTCGAGATCTTGGGCACTTCGACGCCCAGCAGCGCCGCCCAGCGCTTCGCGCTGGCCTCGACATCTTTGGTGACCAGCGCGACCTGCGTGATGGTCTTGAAACCCGGATCGCGCGGGGGCTGGCTCTGTGCGGATACCGGAGCTGCCAGGGCGGCAGCGGCAAATAGAACGAAAAGTGGCTTCATAATTCCCTCCGGGCGGATTCTTCTGAGCATCCATCAAGTGTGCGGGCAGGCGGCAATCCGCCTTGCAACGCAATCTATCACAAGCTCGGCCCTACGCTAAGCTGAGCAGGGAGGATCAGGTGCATGAGTGAGAAAGTGAACGCCGCGTGGCATCTGGTACGGCGGCCCGAGGGGCTGCTGAAAGACGGGGATATGGAATGGCGCGAGGCGGAGTTGCCGCCACTCGCCGAGGGAGAGGTTCGGGTACGCCAGGAACTTTTGTCGCTCGATCCGACCAACCGCGTCTGGATGAACGACGCCGACAGTTATCTGCCGCGGCTGCCGCTCGGCGCGGTGATGCGCGGGATTGGCATCGGGACCGTGGAGGCGAGCAAGCATCCCAAGTATTCGGCCGGCGATACGGTCCAAGGCATGCTCGGCTGGCAGAAATACTATCAGGGACCGGCCGAAGGCATGACGAAGCTGCCCCCGATCCCGCTTCCACTGGAAGCGCATTTCGGGCTATTGGGTCACATCGGCCTGACGGCCTACTTCGGGCTGGTGGAGATCGGCAAAGCCAAAGAGGGCGAGACGCTGGTGGTCTCGGCCGCGGCCGGAGCGGTCGGCTCGCTAGTGGGACAGATCGGCAAGATCCTGGGGCTGCGCGTTGTTGGCATCGCCGGAGGCGCTCAGAAGTGCGCCTGGCTGAGGGATGAACTGGGCTTCGACGCCGCCATCGACTACAAGTCCGCAAACCTGGACCAGGAATTGTCCCGGCTCTGCCCACAAGGAATCGACGTCTACTTCGACAACGTCGGAGGGCGCGTGTTGGAGGCCGTGCTGAACCACATCAACCTGCGTGCGCGCATCGTGGCATGCGGCATGATCTCGCAGTACAACGCGCGGCATCTGGAGCCGGGCCCGTCGAACCTTGGCGCAATCATCGGCAAGCGGGCCCGAATCGAGGGGTTCATCGTGCTTGACTACCTGAACCGGGCCATGGAGGCCGCGCTCAAGTTGATCGGCTGGCACATGAGCGGACGGTTGCACTATCGCGTGGACATGGTGGAAGGACTGGAGCAGGCGCCGGAGGCGTTGAACCGGCTGTTCAGCGGAGCGAATCAGGGCAAGCTGGTCGTGCGGATCAACTAGTGGATCCGCATTGACATCTCGTTAAGGATCTTGTCGAACTTCTTCTGCTGTTCGGGCGTGAGGATCTTCTTAATGCGGTCCTTGCCGTCCTGCCGGAAATCGTCCATCTGCCCCTGCAGGTTGTCGTAATACTTGGCAAGATCTTCGAGCAGGGTTTCAATCTGCTGCGCCTGGTCGGGCGTCAGATTGAGGTCCTGCTTGAGATGGGCCATAGTGCGGGCCCGTCCGCTCTCGCGGAAGGTAACGGAGGGATGAAACGCAGCGTGGAAAACGGCATAGCGGGTGGCGAATACGCCGCACGCCACACCACCCAGAAATACCAGAAGAAGCAGAGCCAGAATCCGGGGATTGTGCCAAGTGGGCTTGGGATCGGTGATTGCGCCGTAGAGACTCACGGTGTTCGAACGTCCTTGTTACTCGGAAACGCTGACCAGATGGACCGGACGGTCGGAAAGGACCGCATTCATGACGACATCTTTGGCTAAGTCAGGATCCGTTGTGACGCCGGCGACCGGTTCAGCCTGAACGCCGAAGCCGGCCAGCACGCCCACCATGTTGGAATCATTGGCTAACACATCGTGGCTCTCACCGGTCCAGAGGATCGAGGAGCCGAGGAAGAGAAACAGCGCCAGACTTGCGTACAGGACGCGCCGGGCAAACAGCGGCTGCAGGAATACGGACCACAGGGAGATCGGCCGCTGGGCATCGATACGCTCCATCACGCGCGCGTAGAATCCGGGGGCCGGAGTGACCTCCTCTTCGGAGACGCGGAGAGACTGGAAGAGCGCGGACTGCTGCTCGAACGCGGTCACCATCTCGCAGCACGAGGTGCACTCAGCGAGGTGTGCGCGCAAAGCAACCAGGCGTTCGGGAGCCAGGCGGCCGCTCAGATAACTCTCAAGACCATTCCGAATCACGTCATGCATGATCTTTCCCTCAAATCACCAGCCTGTGTCTGCTGCCGCGGCGTTGTCCGGACGGGCAAATTCCCGATTCTCTGCGCATTCGCTCGCTTGATGCAGCCTAACACTCCATCTGGACTTTCTACCATAGCCGTCGTCACAACCTACTTACCGGCCGATTCGAGGGCAGAGCCTCGCATCAGTCGTTGGGCGGCTTTGAGCAGCTTCTGGCGCGCTCTAAACAGCTTTACCTTGATCGTATTTTCGTTGAGGCCGGTCATTGCGGCCAGTTCTTCCACCGAATGCCCCTCAACCTCTTTCAACAGCATCAGATTCCGGTCTTCGGCGGAAATCTTCGAGAGCAGCTTCAGTACCAAATCGCGATTGGCCAGCACTATATCCACGGGCCGGGCGGAATCCGGCTCCTGCCGCTCCAGGTTCTGGCTCTCTTCGTCGCCGAAATCGCTTTCGTAGACGAGTTTGCGGACCTTCTTCTTCCGCAGGTAATCGTAGCATTCGTTCACCGTGATCTTGTAGATCCAGGTGAGTAGCGAGCTTCGGAAGTCGAAGCTGTTGATGGAGAAGTAGATCTTGGCGAAAACCTGCTGCGCGATATCCTCAGCGTCGTTCCGGTTGCGCAAAATCCCGTAAATGATATTGAAGATCTTGCTCTGGTAGCGGTCCACGATCTCGCGAAACGCAAGTTCGTCGCGGGCTTGCACCCTTCGGACCAGGTCGGCTTCTTCGCTTTTCCGATAATCCACGCGAGTTTTGCCGGGACGGCTTTCCTCCGCCACAGTGGCGGCGCCGGGAATGGGAAGAACGCTGGCGTATCCGCTCATACACCGGGTCTGACGGATGACGTCCCCGTACGGTTTCATTGGCCGGCCGATTCCGTCGGCCGAACGCCCATCCGGCGCAATATGACCCACAATAACAGATCGGGCACACTTTTCTTCCACTCCGGATTCCTTTCTCGCCATCCGAGCATCTATTCAGAGTGTGGGTTGCCCCAGTGGTAGAATGGGCAATCAGGATACTTTAGTAGGAGGCTTCAAGACCAATGATCAACCTGACCCCCGTAGCTGTGGGCAAAGTGAAAGAAATCCTCGACGCCCAGGAACCGAAACCGAGCGGGCTCCGCATCGCCGTTGTCGGCGGCGGTTGCTCCGGTTTCAGCTACTCGATGGCTTTTGAAAACGCCCCCGGGATGCTCGACAAGACCTACGAGTTCGAAGGACTCAAGGTGTTTATCGACCAGGCGAGCATGCTGTATCTGGACGGCGCGGAAGTGGATTACGTGGAAAGCCTGGAAGGCGCCGGCTTCAAGTTCAACAACCCCCATGTGAAGTCCACCTGCGGTTGCGGCTCCAGCTTCAGCGCCTGACCTGAGCGGGGCTTCTCGGCTGACTGGCGGACCTGGCGAATGCATTTGAGTGTTCCCCGCCGGTCCGGTACTGCTTGAACACTTGTTTTCGGCAAATCTAAAGTCCACCCGTGAGAGCCCTAACTTGACGGGCGTTGAACCGCGCCATGACAAGGGTAAACTTGTAGCTATGCCGCTCTCGGAACGCATCGTTGTGGATTCCGGCATTCTGGCCGGAAAGCCCGTGATCCGAGGAACACGTCTGACTGTCGCGTTCATTCTCGAACTCCTCGCTGCCGGGCAGTCCGAGAGCGAACTTCTGATGAATTATCCTGGACTGACGCGAGATGATATCCTCGCATGTTTGTCCTATGCCAGTTATCTGGCGCACGAGTACAAGGCCTACCCGATTTCGGCTTAGATGCGCCTTCTGGCTGATGAGAACTTCCAGAAAGCGATTGTGGAACTGCTGCGCACCGGCGGCAATGATGTGCAGTGGGCGCGAACCGATTGCTCGGGATGGACGGATGTCGAACTGCTGGATTTCGCCGAATCTGAAGCTCGCATCCTGCTGACGCTAGATAAAGACTTCTGGTAAATAGCACTTCAGCCTCGAGTTCCCATTCAACAATCCGGCGTGGTCTTGTTTCGAGTCCATCCCGCAACGCCCGAAAAGCTTACGCCGCTCGCGAGGGCATTCGTCGAGTCAAACCAAGCGTGGGCTGGATACGTCAGCATTATCACAGTCGAAGGGGTTCAGATGGTGGCCGCGCGCAGGAGCTAGCGGCGCTCGTTCAGTCTTCTCCCGTTGCAAAGAGCTCGTCCCAGCCGGGAGAGATCTATCTTGTCCCGCGCCTAGTAATCGCCGGCTCGTCCATCCGGCTTAGCGTTGAGGCATAGGCATTTACGCCGCGGAAAAGTGCTTCGGCGATGCGCTGGCGCTGCTCGGGCTTCTTCAACAGCGCTTCGTCATGTGGATTGCTGATGAATCCGATTTCGGAGAGCGCCGAGGGCATGCGCGCTCCGATCAGAACGACGAATGGCGCTTTCTTCACTCCACGATTCTTAGTCGCTCCGCTCAGACGGTTCCAGGTGCTGAACAACTCGCGCTGCACGCGGGAGGCAAACTCGCGCGATTCGGTGACCTTCTCGTTAAGCGCAATCTTCTTGAGCAGATCCTGCAACTCGTGAATCGACTTACTAGTGCCCGCGTTCTCTCTTCCAGCCAGATCCATGGCCTCCTTGGATGTGGCGAAGCTCAGGAAGTAGACCTCCGATCCTGAGATGTTCCGAATCGGCGAAGAGTTAGCGTGAATGGACAGGAACAGATCGGCTTCCTCGCGGTTGGCAATGGCCGTGCGCTCTTCCAGCGGGACAAACACGTCCGTCGAGCGCGTATAGACGACTTCCGCGCCCAACCGCTGCTCCACCAAAGCGCCGAGCCGCAAGGCAACATCCAGTACCAGGTCCTTCTCCAACAGGCCTGTAGGACCGCGCGTACCCTCGTCGTGGCCACCATGGCCAGCATCGATCACCACCCGCCCGAGTTTGAGTCCGAGAGCACGCGTCAAAGACCGGCCTCCCCCGGAATTGGCCGACGCCGGGAGCGGCTTGGGTCCGGCAAGTGACGCCTCGGGAATGAACTTCGGGACCGGGACCAGTTTCATGGGCTCCGGAGTGGACCCGCTGAGCTGGCCTTCGGGCCTGTCGCCGGTGGACGCGGCTGGCTGCTGAGCTGACGTATCGTTGCGTGTGGATGGGGCGTGTACTGCGGGAGCGGCTGCCGGCGCCGCCGGGCTGATTTCGTGCTCGACGGGCGTCTCAGGAGCGGCCGGGCTATCGGCCGCATGCCCTGCCTTGAAGCGGACCTCAATGTTCAACCGGGTAGGCTTCTTGTGCGTGGTAACGCTCACCGAGGCCGAGTGTTCCAAATCGAGAACCAATCGCGCGCTTGTTGGTGTGTTCAGCGCGACGCGCACCTGCCGTACCAATCCGTCGCCTATCGCAAAAGTGCGTGTCCCTTTCCCGGGCAGGTGAATTCGCGTGTCGGGCAGATCGATGACGATTCGCGGGGGGCTCTCCAAGTCCTGCGTATGCGGTTTTACCGGCTCGTCCAATTCCACTGTGATGGTTGTGGATTGCGCACTGGAGTAGCAACGGACCGCAGCGATGGCGGATGGCTTGGCGGATACTGGAAGCACGGCGAGCAAAGCCGCCACGCCGGCGCAGCAAAGCCAGTTCCGCCCCCGGTTCCGGCCATAGGTCAACCGCGCCGTCGCGGTTCTTGCGCCGATGGGGAGTGTTGCTATCAGTCGGCCCTCCGCCTCAGCGTGTCCTCATGCAAATGCGGCCCTCGCCGTCCATAAAGGTCTCGACCGGGCGTGCGGCGGGCGGTTCGGGTTCGGCCGGCGGCACGGGAGCGGGTTTAGCCTCCGGCGCGTTCTGACGGGCCTCATTGTGCGCCTTCCCGACCCGATACACGTAGTCCACGGTCTCCGGGTAGGGCGGCACATTGCCGTAGCGCAGCACTGCGGATTCGCCTGCGTTGTAGGCCGCCACGGCGAGCCTTTCATCGCCAAACAGGTCCAGCAGATACTTCAGGTACTTTACGCCGGCCTCGATGTTCTCGTGAACATCAAAGGAGTTCGAGACTCCGAACCGCCGAGCCGTTGCGGGAATCAACTGCATCAGCCCCTCAGCGCCTTTGGGTGAAACGGCGACCGGGTTGTAGTTGCTTTCCACGCGAATCACCGAGTGCACCAGCAAAGGATCGATGCCGTAACGAAACGCCGAACCGTCTACCTCGCGATTGACCAGTTCCCGCATGGGCTGAATTTCTGTCTTGCCCGCAGTCTCAGTCTTGCTTTCCGTCGCCCGGGATACAACCACCTTCGGAGTAAGCAGGATGGTCCGGATCAGGCGCCCTGTGCGGGCGTCCGCGCGCACAACGCTGGAGGCTCGTACGGCCGGAGCCTGTTGGGCAGCCGGGCCAGACTCCGCGCGGATGGCCGTCGAAAGGGCGAACGCCATTCCGACAGAACAATAACACATAAACTTGTTTGTTCGATTATACGGCATAATCAAGCGGAACCGGACTCGAAACAACCGGCGGCAACTCAAAAGGAGAGGCTTCTCCGATTCTCTCATGCCAGCCGCGAGCGCTGGATCTGCTGGCACAATGGAAAGAAGTCCTCCGGCAGCCCGAACGGCCTGGGGATTTGGACGAACTGCCGGACATCGGAGACTGAGCCTGGGGGATTGAGCTTTGAACGACGCCCATCCGCACTATATCGAGTTCCGCCACGTCTGTAAGACGTTCGACAGGCCCATTTTAGTCGATTGCAGCTTCTATTTAGACCCCGGACAGACGCTGGCCATCATCGGGCGCAGCGGCGTGGGCAAGAGCGTCAGCCTGCATCACATCATGGGGTTCATGAAGCCGGACGAGGGCCAGGTCATCGTCGCCCACCAGGACATCACGAACCTCGACGAGGCCGAATTGCGGCAAATCCGCCGCAAAGTCACCATGGTTTTCCAGAGCGGCGCGCTTTTCGATTCGCTTACCGTGGGGGAGAACATCCTCTTTTCCCTCGAACTTCGCCAGGACTACAACCGGCAGAATCGCGCGGACGTGGTGCATGGGCTGCTGGAAATGGTGGACCTCGCCCATTATGAAGATGTGTATCCCGCCGACCTTTCCACCGGCTACCGGCGCGCCGTGGCGATTGCCCGCGCGCTGGCGGCCCAGCCGGAATGCGTCCTCTACGACGAGCCGACGACCATGGTCGATCCCATCATGTCGGATCATCTCGGGAACCTGATGTTGCGGCTCAAGAAGCAACTCGGCCTGACTTCGGTGGTCGTAACGCACGAACTGGACTTGATGCGCAAAGTGGCGGATCAGGTAGCGTTTCTCCACCAGGGACGAGTCATTTACTTCGGCCCGGTGGGCGAGTTGGAGCAATCGGACAATCCGCACATCCGGGAATTCCTGGATATGGACCGCCTCAACTTCAGCGCGACGAGCCTGAGCGCAGACGCTTGAACCAGCGCAGCGTCTTCTGCCAGAGCGAGAGTTTCTCGGGGGGAGCAGCGTACGGTTGGGGCTGGTTGGCCCTCCGCGGAGCGATGAACCAAGGAGCTGGCGGTTGCTCCGCCACGCGTGCGGCGATGCGGGCGCGGTAGTTCTGCAGCGTGTAATCGCGCCGCATCACCTGGCCGTCCTTCTCGATGGCGTACGTTCGGAAGCCGGTTATGGCCGCACCCTGGAGAGTCAGAATGACGGGACCTGCGCCCTGCACGCCATGCTCGATCCACGACGTCTCGTAGCGGTGGCGCCGCGCACTCCAGGTGAAAATGCGCAACGAATCGTATTCGAGATTCCGCGCCGAGGAGGACTGAGACGCCCAGAGCCACACGCTCTTCTCCAGGTTCCCATCCCGGATCTTGCCCAGTTCGTAATAGGCGACGATGCGCGCCCGTTCGGCATACTGAACCACTTCATCCGGAATTGAGAGATACAACATACGGTCGAGGATCCAGCCCGCATGTCCACCCGGCCACCGCACCAGCGTCCAATCGTCCAGCATGGGCGGAGTAGGCGGAGGTTCATTGGGCTTCTCTCCTGGCAAATGGTCCTGCGGATAGCCGGAGATCAGCAGCCAGTCGTCCGGGACAGACGGCGGCGGGCCGGGAGGCGGCGGGGGCACCTTCGGCGGCTCCTTCTTTTTCTTCGCAGCTTTCGGGCGGAGGGCCAGTTCTTCCAGCAGCGGCGGCGGATCCCACGGCAAGCGCTCAACGCGCTGATGAGCGATGATCTCCACGTTCCGCTTGGGATAGATCTGGAACAGCGCCGGAGCTTGCCGGTACGGAGCGGTGTGGACTGTGACCGTGTCCAGCGTGGTGGCCCGCCCGAGCGAGGGGGCCGCCGACGCGCGCTCCTGAAGATCATCGAACGCCTCCCGCGCAACGCCGGAAAACAGCAGCCGGGAATCGGTCCAGCCCTCGGAGCCATTGGCGGCGCGAATCTTGACAAAACGGCGCCGCCGCGCCAGCAGGTCGACGCGATCTCCGTGATACAGAATCATGGAAACCGGAGCGTGCAGAGTCAGCTCTTTGCGGACCTGCAGCGTGGCGGGTGCAACCCAAGCCTCTCCGAAAGAGGGCTCGTGTTCGCCAGTCGGGCCGCAAGCCACCAGGCCAAGCGCAGCCAGGCAAAAAAGGAATCCGGTGAAGTACCTGCGGAAACGCATCAGGAGGGGCCGAAACCCTCAGGATAGCAACCCTGCCAGTTGGAGAGTCCTTTTTCCCGACGACATTGGCGCGGGGCCGAAGCCCCGGTCCGCGGCGAGGCCGCCGGATCGCGCCTTACTCCGACCTCAAACATGCCGGGCCGCACGAGGCGCGGACTATGGTAAGTTGGCAAAGCTATGATGAACCCGAATCGGCGGCAGTTTATTGGCGCTCTCGGCGCGCCTCTCGTCTACGGCGCCGCGCCTGCTGGCAAGCTTCGAACCGGCGTGATCGGCTGCGGCTGGTATGGCGGCGTGGACGCCCACAACGCGCTGGCCGCGGGAGGCGTCGAGATCGTCGCTGTCTGCGACGCCGATTCCGACCACCTCAAGTCGTTCGCGGACGACATGGAAAAACGGCAAGGCTCGCGGCCCAAGCCGTTCAAGGACTACCGCGAGTTGCTCGATCTGCACGGCTTGGAGGCGGTCATCATCGCCACGCCGCCCCATTGGCATGCCCTGCCATTCATCGCGGCCTGCAAGAAGGGGCTGCACATCTACGAGGAGAAGCCGCTCGCCTACGACATCCGCGAAGGACGCGCGATGGTGGACGCCGCGAAGAACAACGGCGGCGTCGTGCAACTCGGTTTTCAGCGCAGGCAGAGCGAGGCGTTTCAGCAGGTCGCGCAGTTCATCCGGGACGGGCACGCCGGCAGAATCGTCCAGACCGACGTGCAGATCCACTACCAGGCCGGCACGCCGGACCCCACGCCACAGGCGCCGCCGCCCGCGCTCGATTGGGAGCAATGGTGCGGGCCGGCCCCGAAGCTACCCTACAGTCCCGCGATCGGCCACATGAGCTGGCGCCTGGAGCAGGCCTATGGCAACGGCCATCTGGTGGACTGGGGCATCCACCTGATCGATGCCGCGCGCGTCATTCTGGGCGAGTCCATGCCGAGATTCGTGGAGGCCGTCGGCGGTCTGTACGAACTCAAAGGCAAGATCACCACGCCCGACATGCTGACGGCGCATTTCGAATTCGAACGCTGCCCGATTGTCTGGCGGCACCGGATCTGGGGCGCCGCGGAGTTTGCGCCCGAAATCAGCAATGGCATCTTCTTCTACGGAGACAAGGCGACGGTCTTCGTGACCGATGACCATTGGACCGTCATTCCCAAGGCAAAAGGCGAGGAACGCAAGACCTTTACGGTGACCGGCGACACAGGCCACAAACACGTTCAGAACTGGCTGGAAGCAATCCGCAGCCAAAAGCAGCCGATGTGCCTGCCGGAGGACGCATTCCGTTCTACCGCGACGGTGCAACTGGCAATGATTGCGTACAAGACCGGATTGCGCGTCTTCTGGGACAGCCAGAAAGAGCAAATCGTTGGCAATCCGGCCGCGGCGAAGTTGCTCAAGCGCGAGTATCGCGCTCCGTACCAACATCCTTACCCGGGGTAGTGCGGACGGAGCCGCGAACGCGAGCGAGCGGTGAGTTGTCTGCACTCTTTGTTTGGGGACGCCCGGCAACTATGCACGTCTAGGCCATGTGTACGTCTAAGACAATAGGGACGGAGGTGAATCGTGATTAGCGGGTGCAGGAATAGAACATTGGGCCTCAGGCTGGCCGGGGCGCTTTTGCTTACTGCGACGGCCGCATTCGCTCAACCGCAAAATGTGGTCGGCTGGACCCGGATCAGATGGGGCATGACCGTTGCTGAGGCCCGAGAGGCATTTCCGGGCCAAGTGTCCGACCCGAGAGTAGCCGCGGCGCCGGACGCCATTCTGATTGACAGGTTCGTGATCTCGGATGTCAAGATCGGCCGCATCACCGCGGAAGCGGCAGTCCAAACGGAGAGAGATTCAAATCAGGTCGTCGCAATTAGAATCAGGGCCGCCGGACCCAGCGCTTCACCGCGCGAGAGGACAAACACTTTCTCAGCCTTAAAGCAGCTATTAATTGTGAAGTACGGAACGCCACAGAATGAGGACCATAGTCCCGATGGCAGTGGCACGACGGACAGCCGGGTATTCTGGGTTTTCCCTTCCACATCCATCACTCTCTGGTGGAACGAGCAAACAGGTGGGCCTGGCTTCGTCACGATTCACTATGAGGCCATCGACGTGAAGGCTCTGGACGCACTGTAGCCCAAAGACAATCAACGGGGTCGATCTCGCCATTGCGCGTTCCTGCTATCCGGGCACGACCCCACACGATTCAACAAATGCTTTGGGGAGACGAATGTCGGGATGATTTTACCCGCCTTCGCAGCGAGCGCCAGATCGACAGCCTTTTGAGAGATGAGCTTTGCACCATCGCACTCGATACGTCCCTCTTCCAGTTCCATCAGGTAACGGTGCGCTTTGTCGCCGGCCTTGGGCATCTGCGAAGCTCTTCGGAGGATCCAGCCAACTCCAGCACGGTTCAGTGGAACCTGGTGCGAATTGGAGAGTTCTTCACAGGTCGATCGCCACCACCTCGTGATCCAGAATTGATTCGATGCTCAGCGCCAACCATCCGTCTGTCTCCCGCACCTGCGGCGTCCGCCCGCTCACGAGGAGATGAACAGCTTTCGCCCTGCGTCCTTCGGGCAGCCGGACTCGCACGCGTTGTGCGGAAACCGGGATCAACTCGCGCACCGGCCCTTTCATCATCATTGGATTCGTAAGGTTGACCAGGTGCACCGTCATGGAGTCCTTCTGCCGCCATAGCGTTACATCGAGCGTGCCGGGCCCCGTGACTTCCACGGGCCGGGATTCGTTTGTAGCCCAATCCACGGCGTTCCGCAGCAGCTTGAAGTGGTCCGGCGAGAGAACTTCCCAGAACGTCCGGTCGATGTCCCACGGGAAATAGACAACGCGGCCCTGGCCCACCTGGCGCAAGTAAACTTGCGCGATGTCCGTCTTCGCGACTCGCGCGTACACTTCCTCCATCGGCAGGTCCGGGTACGAGGGAATGAGTGTGAGCGGCGGATTGGAGTATTGGTCAAGGGTTCTCACGTGAACGCGGGAGACCCCGTTGATGATTCGCTCCGCGTCTTCGAGACCAGTCAGAATCGGGTGGCGCTTGCCGGAGGTCGCATCGGATTCGAGCCGCAAGTACGAATTCTGTATCCGCGGATCGAGGGCGTTGTCGTAGGAAGCCCCAAAGAGATCGCCGAGTCCGAAGTCGCGCCGGCGCACGCCCCACTCGTCGTACAACGAGGTCTCATACGTCGCGACGACGCCTCCGCCGCCGCGCACAAATGCGCGGATCTGGTCGCATTGAGCCGCGGAAAGCGCCGCGATGTTCGGCAGGATCAGCGTCTTGAACTGGCCGATATGCGCCGGGTCGAGCAGCCGGTCATGCACCATCTCGAACGGGACGCGAGCCTCCACGAGCGCCTCGTAATAGCCGAGCGCGTGGTCCTCCACTTTGGCGTGCGCGCGTTCGCCGCCATAGTACTGGGCAGTCTGCTGCGAGTACACCAGGGCCACGCGCGCCAGAGGTTTCTCGTTACGCAGATACCGTTCGTTGCGGTAGTGCCAGTTGTACAGCTCCTCGACCACGGGAACCCAGCGCCGGTCGTGCAGAGTCCCGCAGAACTTCGTGAACCAGGGACGCAGGCCGTTGGCGATTCCATCCAGCACCCACATCCGGATTTCGGGCGCCGACTGCACCGAGTCTTTCCAGCGATATGGTTCTTCCACGCCCATGCTGAAGATTCCACCAATCGGCTTGTTTCCCATCGTGGCGCGGTATTCCTTGCCGTTCTTGCCGTTCGCCCATAACGGCATCAGACCCCTGCGTGCCTGCCGGTCGGCAAAGAGAATCGGCGCCTCCTCGCCGATCGTTTTCATGTCCAGATCGCTGAGCGCGCCCCCGCCCGTGTTGGGGATGAAGCGCGCCCCGGGGTTGATCTTGCGGATTTCGGAGTCCCACAAACGCCACAGGGCGAACAGGCGCTGCTGCCGCCATTCGAGGTAGGCGCGGCGGTCGGGCGCCTGGGGATCGGTGGTGCGCGGCAAGTCCATGCCGGTCGCGTCATGGAAGTTGCCGCGGCAATGCTCGCAATAACACATACCGGAACCGTCCCAGCGATTACTGAATATGCCATCGACCCGATACAGCGAGGTGATCTCGCGGTGCACTTCCGTCATGAATTCGAAGTTGTAAGGGCCGAGCGCGCAAGTCACCCACAACTCCGGCATGGCCCAGTGGCGTCGCGGCTTGCCCTCGGCGTCGACTGCGATCCAATCGGGATGGGCGTCGTAGACATCCTGGTGTGCCGCGTGGGGGTCGGTCCGGGCGATCACGACCATACCGAGTTTGCGGCACCCGGCCAGGAGTTCGCCGAACGGATCGCTTTTGCCCAGCCACTTGCTGCGATAGTGCAGAGGCACGCGCGTCGGATAGTAGGCGACGCATCCCCCGGCGCTCAAGCAGGCGGCATCCGAGTGCGTGCGGTGGAAGTAGTCCAGCCAGAACCCAGGATCGTACTGGCCGGGGTCATTCTCGACCAGTGTCAGTTGGGCCCACCGCATAGGGCGGTCGAACCATCCCGCGGGTTCAGGAGCAGCGGCCGTTTGCCCGAGCAGCGTAAGGGCGGAACCGCCGGCAGCGGCTGTCCTCAAAAAGTCTCTGCGATTGGGTGATGAGGCGTCTGATGAAGTCACGTGTCGATTCGCTCCCATGAGGCCGCTTTCGCACTCGAGCGCGAAAGTCGCGCTGCTACCGGACTGAGATACCGGCGGATGGGTAGGGCCTCCCCAGTCTGCCGCCACCCGGCCTGCTCTCTCCCCTTGGAATCATCCTATGCTTTCGCCGCCGCGTAGGGCAGCCGCGCGGTCTTTCGAGGGCTAGGCTGTGCGTCGCGTTTAACGATACACCGGATACGCACGTGTAGTGGTTGCGGAGCGCATCGGCAGACCAAGGCGGACTGATGCGAGCGCCAAAGCTAAGTCTCGCCGGGTGTGGCCCCGCTATTTCGTGTTCCCGGCAGCTATCCGGTGAGCCAGGCCCCGTCTGGGAGCTGGTGCTTTCGCATCTACGGCGTCCCGACAACGCGCCCAGGCAGTAAAGTCCCGGAACCGGCCTGTTTCACAGTGTCGTCAAGCCGCTTGGAAAACGCATCGAAAGGGACGCACTGGCCCTGCTCTTTGGACCGATTCTAGACTTTTGTGTTAATCTTCCCAGTAAACTCTTTCACGGGACGCCGGGCGGCTTCCTCTTCCCAGCGTGCCGCTGGCTGGCAACGCATGGAGACGGAGGGCTACCAAGGATGCGAGTTCCCGCTTTGCAAAGTCTGCTTTTTGCCTTGCCGCTGGCCACCCTGCTGGGGCAGACGCCGGCGCTGCAAATGAACGTGGTCTACGTGTGCAACGACGGACTTAGCTTCAAGGTTTTTTCGTGCCTCAGCACAGCGGACATGGCTGCCTGCGAGCTTCAGAACTATAAGCATGGGCAGGCCTATCAGCGAGGCGTCCTGCTGCGCAAGCAGCTGACGGATTTGCTGGTGGCGAAGTGCCACGCGCAAACGCCGGCGGAGGCTAAGGCCGATCCCCATAGCGGTGAAGCGCCGGCGCCGGCTCCAGGCGCGGCCAACGCGCAGGCTGGGCCCGGCGGATTCAAGGTCGGCGACACGGTGCGCGTCTTGATCGACGGCTGGCAGGAAGCCAAGGTCATCCAGGTGCATGGCCGTTCTTACATCGTCCATCTGCCGAATGGGGTTGACGTTTCAAAACTCTGGCCGATGGAGGTGCGCCGGCTCGGGAAGCTCACGGCGGAGGATCACGCGGTGGGGCAATACGATCTCCACGATCGCGTGCAAGTGCTGGTGAACGGCCGATGGATGGAGGGCGAGGTCCGCGGGCAGAATCTCAACATGTACTCCATAAAGGTGCCAGGAGTAGATACGGGCTTCGGCTCTGACATGGTGGACACGACTCCCGAGAATATCCGCATGTCGACCAAGGCGCCGCCGCCTCCTCCCGCCCAACGGGCGGCCGGGCAAGTTCCCAAGCCGGGGCTCGTCAGCTGTGCCGGCAAGTACGAAGGCCGGTGGGAGCACGTCTCGGGCATGGGCGGCATGAGGGTTGTTTTCCGTTCCGGCAAGGCAACGATTACGGAAGGATTGGGCGGTGAGATGCCGTTCGACTGTTTCACGGGCGGCGGCAAGGTAGCTTTCTACAAGGCTGGATCGTTCACGCCCTTCGCCTACGACTTCGACATTAACAACGACGGAACCCTGCAGACGCCACTTGGTGCGATCAAGAAAATGGGCAACTGATGGGTGCCACGCGGCAGCCTGCCTGCGGGGTGCGGCGTATCGGCTCCAGTCCATTTGCTGCATCACGCGCAAACCGCACGGCTGAGAGCATGCCGTTCGTCTTCAAAGACGAGGGATGGGCACCGCGCAGATGGGGACTAGAGGAGCGCGACCGTTCATTCCCCGCTGGCGTTGCTCTTGACGCCGGCGTTAAGGGGTAATAACGTTAGCTATTCTGCGGGCAAGCGTCTACGGCTGTGCGTGGAGCATTGGGCGGCCTCCGCGGGCCGAGCCGAACGCTGTCCGCTTTCCGTTCAACAACTGGCGGAGTTCCACCGAATGCAGACGCGGGTGGTTTTTCCACTAACCACTGACACGATTCCCTCTTTTCGAGCGATGGACGACTCGGGAGAGGGCTGACGTTTGATTTACAGTGGTTCTCGTGAATTAGATCTCATTGACGGAACCGGGGGCATGCGTCTTTGGCCGTTTTCGGCCAGCGCTCCTCCGCCCCGTCACGGCAGTTCGCTGGTGACGCTAGCCTCAATACTGTTCACTTAATAACATTTCTATTCAGTTTGCGGCGGGAGGCCCCTGGAATGGCTCGTACCGTTGCATCTTTACCTGCTGGCAGCCGGATCACCGACTACATTAGCCTTGGTGTCATTGCCAAGTACTTCCCCGTCGAGAAACTGCGCGAAGCTTTAGCGCAGACTAAACGCACCAGCGTGCGCGAGCGTGATTTGCCGGCGCACGTCGTGGTTTACTATGTCATCGCGTTGGCGCTTTACGTGCGATCGTCCTATCGCGAAGTGCTGCGCTGCTTGCTGGAGGGAGTGCAATGGTTGCTCGATCCGTCGGCGACCGTGAAGGTGGCTGGCAAGTCGGGGATTTCACAAGCCCGCAGCCGTTTGGGCGCAGAACCATTGAAGAGCCTCTATGCAACCATCGTGGCTCCGATCGCGGAGCGGCGGACCAAAGGCGCCTGGTATCGTGAGTGGCGCTTGATCAGCCTGGATGGCAGCACGCTCGATACCGCCGACACCGTCGAAAACGAAAAGGCCTTTGGGCGACCCGGCGCCAGTCGCGGTTCCAGCGCCTTTCCCAAGCTTCGCTTCGTGGCGCTGTTGGAGCACGGAACCCACGTATTGTGGGCGGCGCAGATGAGCAAATATGCCACCGACGAGATCACGCTCGCTCAAGACGTCGTGCCAGCGCTGCACAAAGGGATGTTGTGCCTGGCGGACCGATTCTTCCCCGGCTACAAGCTGTGGCAAACCGCGGCCCGTACGGGAGCGGATCTATTGTGGCGCACCCGCCGGAACGCACACCTGATGTTGATCAGCGCCTGGCGGACGGCTCTTACCTCAGCCGCATTTATGCCTCGACTTCGGATCGCCGGAATCAGCGCAATGGGATCGTGGTCCGCGTGATCGACTATCGGCTGAAGGGCGTAAAAGGGGCAGAGTCGATCTACCGCTTGATCACCACCATCCTCGACCCCAAGCTGGCTCCGGCCAAAGAATTGGCCGCGCTCTACCATGAGCGCTGGGAGATAGAAACCGCCCTGGACGAGCTCAAGACGCATCTGCGCGGAGCCCAGATCGTGCTGCGCAGCAAGACGCCAGAGCTCGTCGAGCAGGAGTTCTGGGGCCTACTCATGGCTCACTTTGCCATCCGCGGCTTGATGCACGAGGCCGCGCTCAAAGCTGATGAAGATCCTGATCGACGCTCATTCCTGCACTCCGTACGCGTGGTCCAACGGCGCATGGCTCGCTCCGTTGCTATTCCCCCTCGGCATAAGGGAGCCCTGCATGATGCGATCCTCGACGAGATCCTGCAGGAGCGCGTCGTCTCCAGCAGAAACCGCGTCAACTTCCGCAGAGTGAAGCGAAAGATGAGCAACTACAATCTGCGGCCGCGCAAGCGGCAACGCACGCGCCGCATCGAGGTTTCCAAACACATCAGGATTGTTAAGTGAATAGTATTGAGGCTAGCACCTGGCTGCACGCACTGCCGGCTGCGCACATTGGTGAGGCAAGACGTAATGCCGTGCGACTGCTCGCGTTACCACTCGGGCGTCTTGGCTGAGACGTTCTGAGGGCAGCGACGCTCCGTGATGGGCGTCGCGAACAATGCTAGGATTGAGGTGGTTAACCTTGACTCGTAGGCATATGCGCCTTTTCAGTCCCCCTGAATCGCTCTGAAGCCTATGTGATTGAGGAGAAAGCCACTTAGAGTCGGGGCGTAGCGCAGCCTGGTAGCGCACCTGCCTTGGGCGCAGGGGGTCGGGCGTTCAAATCGCCCCGCCCCGACCAAACCTTTTTGAATCAGTTGCTTGCGTGCTTCTCGGTGGCAGTAGGAGAAGCCGCATGCCCACCTGCCTTGCCGTCCATCCTGTAGTTCCCGAACTGCTCTGCCGTCCGCCTTCGGTGGCAGTTCGCGCACCGAACAACGCACCTCTTCAGCTCTCGCTCCAAGAACTCCCACGTGAAGTTCCCGTGGAGGAGCTTCGACACGGAGTGCCGCTTGCCGCGCTCGTGGTCTGCGTCGAGCACGACTGGATCCTTCGTGCCGCAGTCCACGCACCCCGCCTTGAGGTACTCGATGTACCGCCGGCGCTTGCGCTCGTTCGTGGCGGAAGACTGCGCGCCGAAGCACGCCTTGCAGTAGGAGCTGAGGCCGTCTTTCCTAGACCTATTTTTGTAGAACCCGTCGGGCTCTTTTGGACACCCGCACCCCGGACAAATTTTCAAGGGAGGAGAGGTTAGTTATGGCTGCCCAAAGTATAGGAGAGCTGGGCAAAGCTGTCCAGCCGAGGTTCGAGCAGTTCATCAAGGAGCGCCGCTACCTGAAGAACGTCTCTCCCCGCACGATCCAGTGGTACGAGGAGTCCTTCAACTGGCTAAAAAGATATCCGCTGACGGAAGACGGCATCAAGGAGTTCGTCGTGGGGATGCGCGAGGCTGGACTGAAGGCCACGTCCTGCAACAGCCGGATCCGCGTGGCGAACGCGTATTTCAAGTGGGCGGGGATGCCGCTCCACGTCGGACGCATGAGGGAGCCTGGCGAGGTGCTACCGGTTTTCGGCGAGGAGGCGCTGCAAAAGCTCATTTCGTTCAAACCCCGCAAGTGGCATGAGAAACGGCTGCTGGCCATCGTCTGCACGCTCCTGGACTGCGGCCTGCGTATCGAGGAGTGTCTCGCCGTCCGGCGAGTCGACGTAGACTTTGACAACCTGCTGCTCAAGGTCAAGGGCAAGGGTGACAAGGAACGCGTCGTCCCATTTTCGTGCGAGCTGCGCAAGCGACTGTACCACTGGTGCGGGCAGCACGAATTTGGCCTGGTATTTCCTACCCGACATGGAACGAGACTAGGGAGACGCGACGTCCTAAGAGACCTGAAAGCTCTGTGCAGGCGGCTCGGATTTGAGCCACCGCGACGGACGATACACGCGCTGCGCCACACGTTCGCCCTGAACTACATTCGTAAGGGAGGCGGCGAATTCCGTCTACAGAAGATGCTCGGGCATACATCTCTGGCGATGACGCGGAAGTACGTGAACCTCGCGACCTCTGACCTCCAAGAGAAGCACGAGCAGGTGTCCCTGCTGGGTCGCCGGTGAGCAGGAACACGTCTCCCCTCAACTGCGTGAGCCTAGGGTCTACGACCGTGATGCTCTCGTAAGCAGTCCCCTCCCCCACTGTGGAGATGTCGGTTTCATTGGTGTTTTTCCCGCTCTGTCCGCTCCAAGAGGGGAGGGGATTGGCGACGGCGTAGCGCACGCCGGGCTGCATGGTGGTCTTCATGAGACGCCTCTCAGCGCGGCCTCGACGTCCTCGACGCAGTACGCCACGATGGCGAGCGCGCCGAGCGTGGACGCTCGCCCCAGAAACTCCTTCTGCGCCTCGGACAGCCTGCCGGTCTTCCGCTTCACCTCGACGTAGAGCGCCCGGCCGCCGTGGAGGATGCCGCAGATGTCGGGCATCCCCCGCGTGTGCGACGGGATGTACGCGTTGCGGTCCTTGCGGTAGATGCCGGACGTGTTCTGCTTCCAGCAGAAAATGTCGCGCAGCTTCAGGTACGCGATGATCTGGGTCTGTATGTCTCGTTCGAGCGGCTCGTTCACAGCGGCGCCGCGTACTTAATGAAATCTCTCAGTGGAACCAGCGTCGACCAGTAGACGTTGCCGTATCCCCTCTGCGCCCACGATTTCCTGTACTTCAGAATGAGCTTGGTCAGCGTGCTCTCGGCGATGTCGCCGCTCCGCATGTGGTCGAGCTGGAACGCCTGCGGCAGCCCGTCGATGGCGTAGACGAAAAATGTGGCGGTCGAGTGCGCCACGGCGCGGTGCTCGATGCACACGTTGCCGGTCTTCTGCGCGAGCATGTCGCGCTTCACCTCGACCGTGAAGTAGGACGGCATGACGCCGTGCGCGGCCACCTCGAAGTCCCAGCCGCGCTTCTCCGAGATGGACGACGTGGCGTCGTGCTCGGGCTGCCTGACGGCGTAGCCCAAGCTGCGGTACTTCTGCGCGACGAGCGCTTCGGCTTCGCGGCCTAGCTGGAGCGCGCGGTAGAACGGCTCGCCCTGCTGGGCGACGCCGGTTGCTACTGCCTGGAATGTCGGCTGCGGATTGGTCGTACGTTTGTTTCGTTAATGGGTTTCCCATCCATCGCCGCCCTGCACCTGCACCCGTGCTTCTCGGGTCGCCGTGGCTCGCGCCACGCACGTGGGTGGAGAGCGGTGATGGAGAGGGAACGGCTCCTGCTTTTCAGCAGGACAATATACCGCCCACGTTCCCTCGCATGGCAGGGCAATTGTGCTGTCTTGGCAGACCAACAGCTCTCGCTGATGTGTCGGACGCAATTGCCATTCTGCCGTGCCAGGGGCAGACTGATCTGTGGTCTGCGGCTGGGCTTGCGCGCGGTAAGTCGAAATTTGGAACGGATAGTGCGCGATGTATCCTTGCTTAAATTATACTCGCGTCAAGTGGTTTGGTCACTGTGGATAACTGAGGCGTTAAGCTATCTATCTAGAACCTAAGTGTGACCGCCTGGGAGCAGATCCACAAAGTCTCTCCGGAACTAGGAAATAGAATCCCCGTTCGCCGTGCTCATCACAGAAGAAATTCACCATGCCGTCTCTTGTCGCCCAACGCTGCGGCTGAATGAAGTTACCCACTGTCTCAAAACAGTTCGGGCAGTACGGACCTTCCTCGGTTCCGTCGCCGAGTACCTTCCACACGGCGTTGTCGTGCTTGCGGCCCTGCTGCTTCTTGGTGAGTTGTGCGGCGAGCTGGCGGTTTTCATCCTGGATCTTGAAGTTCGCCTCCTGCATCTCGTGGAACTGCTGCCGTAGGTCGCCGAGCTTCTCGTAGATGCCGAGCAGGTTCCGCTGCATCTCCAGGTCCTTGCCCTTGCTTGCAAGGTCGATGAGCGCTTTGACTGTCGTGAAGGCTGCGGTGAGCGCGGTGAGTTCTACCATGGCTGGCCGCGATTCTAGCACCGATCATGAGCCTGTGGACAATCGACTTGACGTGGATCATCAGGCTGGCATACTACCCATGACAACTATCAGCTACATGGGAAAGCCCACTCTCGTAGCTGAGGTGGGTTTTTCCATACAGTGCTTACGTTGTCGCACAATTCGTCTCCACGCCGGGTTCAGGTACTTGCGGCGATAAATACAAGTCTCTGGTTTCCTGTGCCTCAAGAGTACCCGCGCGGCGTTTCTGAAGCAGACCCTGCGCGAATGCTCTTGAGCAACTCGCCCTCACAGGTCAACAAGGCTGTCCCACGGGTGGCGGCAGGAGAGACGATACACACGAAGCCACGTACCGGTACCCACGGGTAAAGGGGCGAGGTGTGCCCAAGTTCGAGCGCGCCGCGTGAAAATCGGGGCGCTCTTTTAGGTTACTTCGGAAACCTCTTGCTGCTCTTCCAGTTCTTCTGTTCTGGCCTATCTATCACGGCATCGCGGGCATCGTAGCCGTCGAGCGTGGCGCCTTTGGCGATTTTCTTGCGCATCTCGTCGAGCTTCTTGCGGTCTACGATTCTGGTTCCCCCCTTATCGCCCTTGCGAATAACCGGCAGGTGTATGGCGATGCCGCCGCCGCTGTCCTGCTCGTAGAAGTGCGCCCCGTGGGCGTTCATGATCATCGTGAGGGCGGCGTCGGCTTCGGCGATGCCGTGCAGGTTCTCTCCCGGATTGTCGCGCTGCATGGTTGGCTCCTGTCTGCTCCCGTGCCATATCATTGCACAATGGAACCTGAACCGAAGTGGGAGTACATAACGAGGCGGTTCACCGCGAAGGCTCTCAACCCCATCGACTGGCTCAACGAGCAGGGCCGCGTCGGGTGGGAGCTCGTCGGCTGCCTCGTGCTGGACACCGACATGCCCATCATGTTCGTCCTGAAGCGGCGCCTCTGGAGCGTGCCCGAAGAAGGGTGACAGCGTCACCCCTCAGCGAGTGATAGCATCACGCCATGAGACCCGTGGCACCGATAGCACTCTTCTTACTCCTCCAGGGATGCGACGTCACGGGAGGTGACGCCAAGAAGCGAGCGCCCACGTCCCACGCAGCGCCCCACCGCTTCGCGCTCGCGAGCAAGTTCAGCATCGACCTCGCGTTCGATACGCAGACCGGGCAGCTCTGCCGAACGTGGGACTGGAAGCCGCTCGGTGAGACCCCATCGGTAGACGTGTCCGGGAATATTCCACAGCGCAAAATAGGCGAGTTCACCCCGACGTGCGTTGCGGTCTACGAGAAGTACCCCTCGGGCAGCGGCGGCATCCAGATCGAGCAGACAGGTGACGATGGCGCGGGCGAGTCTCGCTGACCGCCCTGTGGACAACCCGACCTTGACCAACTGACCGTGTACGTGTACCGTTCAGGGTACTAACCAGTAAGCCACCTACTCAGGTGGAGAAACAAACAAATCCATGCCAGTGAAGTCGAGCGTCGTGAGGCGCATCGTCGCGCTGTTCAAGAAGCAGATCGGCTACGCAGCCGCGATGCGGAAAGGCGAAGCACCATCGGGGAAGCCGAACATTGCGGCAATCGCGCGCGAGGTCGGCAAGTCCCGCACGCACGTGTACCGCGTGCTGCGCGCCGAGAGCCTCATCGCACAGGCGAGGCAGCCGGTGAAGCAGGGTAAGGTGTCGAAGAAAAAGTAACCATCGACGTCAATGTCAACCATAAGTGCGGTGCTGCTAGCTGTGTGGGGTCTGTTCATGGTGGCGTGGGGGGTCGCCATGCTGAGAAGGAACTTTGAGCTGGCTGTATGCTTCGCGTGGATTGCAGCGGCAGTCGCCATCAGCAGGATCTTCATCAAGTAACTAACCATCAACCAAATGTCAAAACAGTTCTCATTCGCCGACGTGGCGAAGCAGGGCGACACCGGGTCGTACCTGAAGCTGAAAGAGGGCAACAACATCATCCGGGTCGTGTCCGAGTTCCTGCTCTACGAGAGCACGTTCACGAACCAGCAGACCGGCGAGACGAAGAAGACCAAGAAGTTCGTCGGCTACGTGCTCGACCGCGCCGACGGCACGTTCAAGCCCGCGTTCCTCGCGCGCACCATCGTCGGCAAGATCGGCGACCTCCAGCTCTCGCCGGGCTGCGAGTTCGACGGCGTGCCGATGCCGTACGACGTGAACGTCCGCGCGAACGGCGCGGGGACCATCGACGTCGAGTACAACGTCATCCCGATGCCGAGGTCCGACCTGACCGCAGACGAGCTCGCCGAGGTATCGAAGCTCGACGTGGCCGAGTTCATCGCCAGCCTGGACAGGGAGCAGGGCGCGCAGCCCGCGCCGGCCGAGTCCTCGCAGCAGGTCGCGAAGCCGATGAGCCCAGAAGAGGAAGCCGCGTTAAAGTCAACCGGCTCAGCCATTCCCGTCTAGCCTAGGCGCCATGAGCTACCCACAGCAGCAGGTGCAGCGCGAGACGATCAACGTCGTCGGCCAGAAGACGAAGGCGTACGAGGACGGCGGGAAGAAGTGGCTGATCCGCGACGACCGCGACCGCTGGTTCCAGTTCTACGAGCAGAAGCGCGACGGCGGCGAGACCTCCGCGTTCCGCGGCTGGCAGGAGTTCGCCCAGCAGGCCGCCGAGCGGAAGGAGCCGGTCGCCGTCCGCTTCACCGAGGCGGAGCGGGAGTCCAAGGTCACGAGCGAGACCTACACGGTGCGCACGATTCTCGGCTTCGGGGAGTAAGGATACCGCCCGAGACCCGAACGCCCGCCACAGGGGCAAATATTGCGCCAGAGAGGCAACCAGGGCCGTCCGAGAGGGCGGCTTTTGGTATGCTGGCACTTCTCGGGAGGTGGACTCGATGGCGAGTGCAATGGACAGGTGCTCCGCGTGCGGCAGCCGGATTGACAGGGCTGGCGGCGACCGGTCGTACCTGCTAGCGGTGCTCCGCTCGGGCGGCGGTGTGGACATGGCGGCGTCGCACGTGTTCCACGGGCGCTGCCTGACGGCGCCCATCACGCGGGCGCGGCTCGACGCGCTCAGCGGCTCATACTCGGGGTTCGCCGTCGCCCACGCCGAGGTCGGCGAGGACCTGCCTCCGCTGACGGCCGACTACCTGCGGAGCCGTGACTTCCTGAAGCTTGCCGAGAAGAAGGGGAGAGCCGTGAAGGTCGGCATCTTCGCGGCGCTCGTCGCGGCGAATCCCCAACGCCGACCGATGGCGCGGCACTGTACGCCCTGGGGGGCATCGAACAGGGACGCACGCTGTACCGCGAGACGCCCGGCCCACACGATGACCCGCCGGTGCCAAATGGTAATGTCGAGATCCGCTTGGAAGAAGGCGAGAAGCTCTACTCTGAGCCAAGCCAGCCGCGCCGACTTGAAGTCGAAGTCACCATTGACCGTCGGCACGTGAAGTCTCCGCTGAAGACGACGGGAGCGGCCTTATATGCCCTCGGGGAAGTTCCGGCATCTTACGTCCTATATCGAGAAACCAGCGGCCCTTCGGAAGATGAGCCGATCCCGAACGACGCCACCCCGATCCGGGTGCACGAGCACGAAAAGTTCTACTCAAGCCCTGGCCAAGTTACCCCGGGAGCGTGCCGATGACCAGCACCGGCACGCTATCGGAACTGCTGGCGGAAGAGGACCTGCAGTATCTGGCCGCGAAGGGATACGAGTTTGAGGCGGCCAGAGCCGACGGGTTCGTTTGCGTGCTGATCCGAGGCTTCACGCTGTCGACTGCATACAGCCCAAGCTCGACGGACCTGCTGCTCCGGCTGCCTCTGAACTTTCCCATGGCACGCCCCGACATGTTCTGGACGTTCCCGTACGTCAAATTGCCCAGCGGGGCCTACCCTCAGGCGGCCGACCAATTCGACGTCGAGTTCGAGGGCCGAAGGTGGCAGCGCTGGTCTCGCCACTCGGAAGCCAGCCAGTGGCGCCCTGGAACCGACAACCTCAAAACTTACCTTGGGACGATAAGGCGTGAACTGCTTAAGGGCATCTGATGCGCTACACCGTCACTTTCATGGAAGCTCAATACGCCCAGCTCACGGACCACCTGTTCCGCGATGGGCGCACTCGGGAAAGGGCCGCCTACCTCGTGTGCGGCCTCTCCCGAACACCGTCCGAGGTGCGGCTGCTCGTTCGGCAGGTCATCGCCGTGCCGGATGCTGACCTGCTCGCCCAGGCAGCCGACCACCTGAGCATCCCCGCGCGGTCTTTCCTGCCTGCTATGAAGCGGGCCGAGTCTGAGCAGGCGGCGTTCGTGTTCGTACATTCCCACCCCGGCGGTGTCCCCGACTATTCTGAGCAGGACGACCGTGAGGAGCCCGGCCTCTTTCGCACCGCGTACAACCGCATCACCACGCCCGGCGCGGTTCACGGCAGCCTCGTCCTCAGCAATTCGGCCTCGCTGAGGGGTCGAGTCTGGCTGGACGGCGGCACGACCTGCCCCATCGATCTCATCCGAGTCATTGGCCGACGGTTCCGTTTCTTCCCGCGGAGCGGCTTCGATCGCTCGGTCGACACCAGCTTCCACGATCGAGAAGTGCGGGCATTCGGCTCGGACATCTTGCCCCTGCTGCAAGGGCTAACCGTCGGGGTGGTCGGGGCCGGAGGCACGGGTTCATCCACCGTCGAGCAGCTGATTCGGCTGGGCGTGGGGCACCTCACCCGGAGCACCTTTCCGAGCAGGTCGCCTCAGGCAAGGAGTCGCGCAAATGTTGTCTAGGGACGCTTGAAGTGCCACTTTCGCATTCCCTTTCGACCATCCCTGTTCTTTCAGGGCACCACGAATTTGTTCAAACCTCGGTTCCGAGCGCTCTTTGTCGCAAACGGGAGAGATCAGGACCAGCCGGGGCTCATTCGGCAGGGGTATCCCGAGAGCAGTGCTGACGTGAGCAGGTTACGCGCTACGGAGATGCCCTCAGGCAAGTCTTGTAGCCCCTATGTGCTGTAGTCATTTTTGTAGCTGTCGATTTCCTCCGAGTTCCACCGGCATCCACCGATTTCAACAGGCCAGCCGCATCTCATTGAAACGTAAGCACTTGAAAACAGGGGATTTTGGCCGGAGGCCGGAAACCGCCTTGGGCACAGTGGATCCCCCCCTGAGGAAGATCTTTGTTTTCAATGACTTGCAATGGGCACCTGTTGAAACCGGTGGATTCTTTAGCTACAGTTTTGCACGAAAACGCCATGCAGGCGAGGCGGCCAGGTTCGCAAGATATTGATTCTAAGCAGCAAACGAGCGAACATTGCGTGCGAGGATCCACTGCGGTTACGGCAGGTGCCCCCCTCGGGCGCAAGGACGCACACGACACCGAGTCGACTGTCGAGGGCGGAGCAAAGCGACGCAGAGGGTGAGATGACCGGCTGGAAGGCCGTGGTAGAGGATGGGGCGTGTCCAAGTAGAGAACGCCCGCGCACGCGTGGCGTTTTTTTGATAGCTCAGTTGCAGCGCTCGATGGCACCGTCTGAGCCCATCCACTTGCTTGCGGCGCATCGGCATGCGCTTTCGTTTGCGTAAAGTATCGTATAGTGATTTGTTGTGCGCACCAAACAGCACGGCAATACCGAGGCGCGGTTAGCGGCGATCATCGACCAGTTCCAAGAGTCCGGTCGCTACTGGTTCACCCGAGAGGATCTGGCGGACGTGCATGGCGGCTCGGAAGCCGCCTTCCGGCAGGCGGCGTTACGCTTGCAGCGGCAGAGCCGGATCGTCATGCCGCGTCGCGGTTTCTACGTCATCGTGCCGCTGGAATACCGGTCTGCCGGCGCGCCACCGCCGGCGTGGTACATCGACGCCCTCATGGCGTTTCACGGAAGACAATACTACGTCGGCCTGTTGTCGGCGGCGGCGTTGCACGGTGCGGCCCATCAACAGGCGCAGGAGTTCCAGGTAGTCACGGACCGGGCACTCCGACCGGCGGTTGCCGGCAGAACGCAGCTTCGTTTCTTCGTCAAGAAAACCGCAGCCCAAACGCCGACCGTCAGCATGAAGGTCGAGACCGGGACGATGCGGGTCTCCACTCCTGAGGCGACGGTCTTTGACTTGGTCCGCTACCCGTTGGCGGTCGGCGGACTTGGGAACATCGTCACCGTGTTCGCCGATTTGGTGGAGAAGATCGATCCGGAACGGCTGGTGAGAGTGGCTGAGGAAGAGCCGGAGATTGCTGCGATCCAACGCGCCGGGTTGCTGCTGGAATCTGCGGGAGCGGGAGATACGGTCCGCCCCCTCTCCGAGTGGCTTGCAGAACGGAAGCCCCGAACAATCGCGCTTCGCGCGGACCGCGACGTCACCGGAACAGAGAGAAACCAGCGCTGGCGCGTCCTCGTAAATGAGCGCATTGAGGTGGATGAATGATCCCGCGCGCCCACATCACGGCGTGGCGGCGCAATGCTCCCTGGTCGACCGACGCCCAAGTCGAGCAGGACCTCGTCCTATCCCGGGTTCTTGTCGAGATCTACTCGGATCCTGTCCTGTCTTCGTCATTGGCCTTCCGCGGCGGGACTGCGCTTCACAAACTGTTTCTCACCCCCGCAGCCCGATACTCGGAGGACATTGACCTCGTGCAGATCGAGGCGGGCGCGATTGGCCCGGTCATGACGGCGCTGCGCAGCAGGCTTGATTCGTGGCTGGGTGAGCCCAAGAGAAAACAATCGGACGGACGCGCAACGTTCATATACCGTTTCGAGTCAGAGGTTCCGCCGGTCACGCCGCTACGGGTGAAGATAGAGATCAACACCCGTGAGCACTTTGCGGTCCTCGGTTTCTCCAAGTGGCACGTCGCCATCGACAACCCGTGGTTTACGGGGTAGGCGGAAGCGGTGACGTACCAGCTTGAGGAACTCCTCGCGACGAAGCTGCGTGCCTTCTACCAACGCAAGAAGGGCCGGGACCTGTTTGATCTTGCGGTAGCACTTGACCGCTATCCGGCTCTCGACGTGGCGAGCCTCATTGACTGCTTCCTGCGTTACATGGGGAGCACTGGCTGCTCGGCCTCGCGTGCGGAGTTCGAGGCGAATCTCGCCGAGAAACTCGCCGACCCGGCCTTCCACGCGGACGTGGGGCCCCTCCTGGCGAGTCACGCTCTTGCGGGGTCCATCAAATTCGACGTCGCAAAGGCGGCGGAGACCGTGCATCGTTTGATCATCTCGCGCCTTCCCGGCGAGCCATGGAAGGGACGCGGTGACTGAGCCAGGCGATCGCCTGAAGTCGGCCATAGAGGAATGTGAGCTCCTCCGAACGGAGAATGCTCGCCTGCGCTCTCTGCTTGATGCCCACGGCATACCGTCCGGGCTCCCAGAAGAGCCCCCGTCCGGCACGCCGCCGGGCGATACGGCCACTGTTCACAAGGGGTCCACACCCGACGAGAAGCTAACGCTCTTCCGGAGCCTGTTCCGTGAGCGGGAAGACGTCTACGCGCTGCGTTGGGAGAAGGGCGACAAACAAGGATACGCTCCAGCGGCCGACATGGATTGGCGGGCTCTCAACGCGGCGCCGCTCGAAAAGCGGAAAGAGGTCGCGCGCAAGACGCGATCTTTGAGACTGCTCACCGACGCCACAATCAGGGATCACCTCGAAGGTAAAGTGACAATCGGGATCTATCCGCTGCTGCCGGACGAGACCTGTAGCCTCCTCGCGGTTGACTTCGACAAATCGGGATGGCAGCAGGACGCCGGCGCGTTCCTGGCGGCGTGTCACCGTTTCAACGTACCCGCGGCACTCGAGCGGTCGCGATCTGGGAATGGCGGTCACATCTGGTTCTTCTTCGATCGACCCGTGCCCGCAGCCGACGCGCGCAGACTCGGTGCTGCGCTTCTAACCCGAACAACGGAAGCCCGCCATGAGGTCAGTCTGGACTCCTATGACCGGCTCTTCCCCAACCAGGACACGATGCCGAAGGGCGGATTCGGCAACCTGATCGCCCTCCCTCTGCAGAAGATTCCGAGGAAGTCAGACAATAGCGTTTTCGTCGATGACCGATTCGCGCCCTATCCAGACCAGTGGAGCTACCTATCCACTGTACGGCGCATTCCGGCCGAGGATCTTGCGGCGCTCATACACGAAGTGGCTCCAGAAGGAAACATCGTCGGAGTCCGGTTCGCGGCGGAGGAAGAGGACGGAGACGTCCCGTGGCTCATGCCTCCTTCGAAGAAGAAGCGGGAGAAGCTGATCAGCGGCCCGCTTCCGTCAAAAATCCGGCTCGTTCTATCGAATCTGGTCTTCGTCGAGAAGGCCGAGTTGCCGTCGGCCATGCTGGACCGTCTCCGTCGTCTGGCTGCGTTTCAGAATCCCGAGTTCTACCGGGCACAGGCCATGCGCATCTCCACGTACGGCAAGCCACGCATCATCTCATGTGCTGAGGATTTCCCAGCGTATGTCGGCCTGCCACGAGGCTGCTTGCAGGAAGCACTGGATCTCCTGAGCATTCATGGAATCGCCGCGGAGATCCAGGACGAGCGCGTTGCAGGGCAGCCGCTCGACGTCGAGTTTCAGGGGACGTTGTTACCGGCGCAGGACGAAGCGGTGACGCAGACTCTAGCCCACGACATCGGCGTGATCTGCGCACCCACCGCGTTCGGAAAGACCGCCCTGGGGGCCTGGCTCATCGGACATCGGAAGGTCAACACTCTCGTCATCGTCCACCGGCAGCAATTGCTCGATCAATGGCGAGCCCGTCTCGCGACATTCCTGAATATCCCCGTTGCCTCCATTGGGCAGGTTGGGGGCGGCAAGACGGCTCCGAACGGAAAAATCGACGTTGCGGTAATCCAAAGCCTCCAAAACAAAGGGGAAGTGCGGGATCTGGTGGCGGAATACGGGCAGGTCATCGTGGACGAGTGCCACCACCTTTCGGCGTTCGCGTTCGAACAGGTTCTAAAGCAAGTGAAGGCCCGCTATGTCGTCGGGCTGACGGCCACGCCCTTCCGTAAAGATGGCCACCACCCCATCATCTTCATGCAGTGTGGTCCCATCCGGTTCAACCTCAGTGCCCGGAAGGCCGCGGAATCCTCCACGTTCGAACATCGGGTAATTCCCCGCTACACGGAGTTCAACTTCGCCAGCACGGAGGGCGAGGCCACAATCCAGGATCTCTACGCCGGGTTGGTGACGGATGCGGCGCGGAACGATCTGATCGCGGGCGATTTGATTCAGGCGCTCGAAGCGGGGCGTTCGCCGCTGCTGCTGACTGGGCGGACCGATCACCTGGAGCAGTTCGCTGCACGCCTGTCTGCGGTCACGAAGAACGTTTTCATCCTGCGCGGCGGAATGGGCCGAAAGCAAAGGCGCACGGTTCTGGAGTCTCTCGCGACGGTGCCCGAGGATCAGCCTCGCGTGATCCTCGCCACTGGCAGCTACATTGGCGAGGGATTCGACGATGCCCGGCTCGACACGTTGTTCCTTGCCATGCCGGTGTCCTGGAAGGGTACGCTCCAACAGTATGTCGGCCGGCTGCACCGCATCCATCACAACAAGAAGGAAGTGCTCGTCTACGACTATGTAGATGCAAACTCCCCCATGTTGGCGCGAATGTTCGAGAGGCGGCTCACTGGCTATGAAGCCATCGGGTACTCCGTGACAACAGGCCCGCACTTACCCCTCGCAGTCACAGCGGAGAAGGCACCATCGGGATGAGGAGTCGGACGGTTGGCTCGGGTAGAGTATCAATTTTTCGACTGTAGTCGATTTTGTAGCTGCTGATTCCCTCCGGATTCCACCGGAATCCACCGATTTCAATAGGGCAGCCGTATCTGATTGAAACGTAAGCAGTTGAAAATAGGGGATTTCGGCCGGAGGCCGGAAACCGCCTTGGGCTCAGGGGATCCCCCTACTTTATCGTCTTTATTATCAACAACTTGCAAAACCACGTTGTTGGACCCTGTGGGTTCTTTAGCTACAATTCCGCGAAAATCCCCTAATCTACCGGCACCGAGTTTTGCAAGCTATTGATTTTATTAGTCGTCTTGGTAGACAGCGCACCTGCACTTGCAGCAGGTGCGCGGCCTTAGGAAACACGCCGGGAATCCTCTCGGGAGCTCGGGTGGAACGTTTTGCCGACGCAGTGTAGTGCCCCTGACGCAGAGACAATTCCAGCAGCCATATTTTGCCTGCTCAGGATGTTGCATGCGGCGGGTGTTCATGCGGATCTCTGTGTGCGAATAAATGGCGAATATCGTGCTATTCTGGACCTGCCATGGGGAACACATTTCCGATGTCACTGGGGGGCGCGCAAGAGCGGGCTGCCTGTTTACGGAGGCGGTTCGCCCCCCTTGTATCACTCCATGGTAGATCTTCTAAAACGATCTCTGTTTTCAAGGAGATCGACGCCGCACTGCCCTGGCGTGGACTGCCGCTCGGCTGCGTCCATGAGGTGCAAAGCGTGGGCGTTGCCAGCGCCATCGCCTTTGCCTCGCTGCTGGCGGCGCGGCTGCCCACGCCTGCCGGACAGATGGTCTACGTCTCCTCTGGGCGAGGTTTTCATGCCATCGGGTTGCTACCCTTCGGTATCCAGCCGGAGCGGTGGATTCACGTTTCGGCTCGGCGCTCGCAGGATCTGGCCTGGGCCACGCTCGAGGCACTGCGCTGCGCCCGCGTCGGCGTGGTGCTGTCTGAGTTGAGGACCGCGGACCTGACCCTGTGCCGGCGCTTTCAACTTGCGGCGGAGGAGAACGGCACCACGTGTTTTCTCCTGAATGAGGGACGTGGTACGTCGGCCATCGCCTCGGTGATCACGCGCTGGCAAATTGCGCCAAGTGTGGCTCCGTCCAGGGCGGCCTTCGACGAGCCGTGCTGGGACATTGCGCTTTCCTACTGTCGCGGAGGGCGACCGGGGCACTGGGGCGTGGCGTGGCGCAACGCACAGCTGGAACTCGTCGAACCCGCCACCAAAATGGCCGCTGTCAAGACGGCAGAGAGTGTGCGGTTCATTGCAGCGAAGAAATTGGCTGGATAGCGATGCAGCGGCGTTTCCTGGACATGTTCTTTCCTCGGTTGACCGTCGATCGCCTGGAGCGCGAGGAACCGCGGCTTGGTGCGTCGCCATTTGCGGTCGTTTGGGAGGAAAAGGGCCACCTTTATATTGCCGCGGCCAACGATCCGGCACGTGATGCGGGCATCCGGTCCGGCATGCGTCTAGCGGACGCGCGCACGCTGCTGCCCGTGCTTCATATTGTGATGAGCGATCTCGTGGCCGATGCGCGCTGGATGCAGCGCCTGATCGTGCGGTGCGACCGTTACTCGCCGTTGGCATCGCAGGACGGCGCCGACGGAATCGTGCTTGACATCACCGGCTGTGCACACCTGTTCGGTGGCGAGGCCGCGCTGCTCGATGCGATCCAGAGCCGCATCGGCGCGATGCAGTTCCACGTGCGCGCCGCAATTGCCGGCACGCATGGCGCGGCGTGGGCGCTCGCTCGCTTCGGCCAAAAGGCCATTGTTGCGAGTGACGAGTTACCGGCCGCGCTGGACGCTTTGCCCGTCAAAGCATTGCGCATTCCCAATGAGATCGCCATCGAGCTCGGCCGCGTTGGACTCGTCACTATCGGCCATTTGCGGAGCGTTGCGCGCGATTCGCTCTCCACACGCTACGGCCCCAACGTGCTGCTGCGTCTGGACCAGGCATTGGGCCATGCCGAAGAGCCGATCACGCCTTATCGTGCGCCCGCGCCGTATCGCGTGGGACGCGTCTTTGCGGAGCCCATCGGAACGACAACCGCCGTTGAGCACATCCTGCTCGACCTGCTGACCACGCTCTGCGCGCGTCTCGAAAAGGAGCATTGCGGAGCGCGCTGCTTCGGTCTCGATTGCCATCGCGTGGACTTGAGCGTGGCCCGACTGCAAGTACGCCTCTCCAGGGAGGGCCGCTCGGTCACGCATCTGATGCGTCTGTTTTCGGAGCAGATGGGCTCGCTCGACGCGGGCTTCGGTATCGAAATCATGACGCTGAGCGCCAGCGACGTCGGCGCCATCGCTCCGCAACAGATGGCTCTGCCGCATTTGGGCGTTGACGCCGAGGACGACACGACGTTGAACGAGTTGCTGGACCGCATGGGGCTGCGGCTTGGCTTTGAGCATGTGTGTCGCATTCAGATTTGTGAGAGCCTGCTGCCGGAGCACTCGACCGCCTACGTGCCCGTCACTGGCGCCATCGCGCCCAACGCGGCTTGGCCCTCGTATCGCATCCGCCCGGTACGCCTGATCGAACCACCTTCGCCGATTGAGGTCGCTGAAGTCATCCCGGGCAAGTTTCCGACTCGCATCCGCATTGGACACGAGTTGCATCGCATTGTGCGCGCCGAAGGGCCGGAGCGGCTGACGCCGGAGTGGTGGCGCGAGCGGCCCGCGCATTGGAGCGTACGCGACTACTACCGCATTGAAGACGAGCACGGTATGCGGCTATGGATCTTCCGCGAAACGCTCCGCAACCAAACCGGCGAGCGCTGGTTTCTGCACGGCCAGCTTCCGTAGAGGCACCCATGCATGACTACGCCGAGCTTCAGGTCAGTTCGAACTTCAGTTTCCTGCGCGGCGCCTCGCACGCTCAGGAGTTGATGGCGGCCGCGGTGCAATCGGATCTCGCTGCGATTGCATTGACTGACCGCAATACGTTGTCGGGCATCGTGCTCGCGCACACATACGTGAAAAAGACGCCCGGCGCGCGCACGCGGTTTATAGTCGGTTGCCGGCTCGATCTCACCGATGGCGCCAGCCTGCTCTGTTATCCAACTGATCGCGCCGCCTATGGGCGACTGACGCGGCTGTTGACGCTGGGCCGGCGACGCGCCACCAAGGGCCAGTGCCAGCTCACGCTAAAAGACGTCGCCGGGCACGCTGAGGGCCAGCGCTTCATTGTTCCTTTTCCCACCGCGCTGGACGAAGGCGCCATTACGCACATTCATGCCTGTGCTGCGCTGTTTGCCGGACGAATTCATCTGGCGCTAACACACTCGTGCCGCGGCAACGACAAGCGCTGGATCCACACGGTCGCCGAGTTCGCGCGCGCGTCTGGCGTACCGGCGGTTGTGACCAACGACGTGCTTTACCATGCGCACGAGCGTAAGCCGCTACAGGACGTGCTGACATGCATCCGCGAAGGTTTCACGCTCAGCGAGGCAGGTTTCCGTCTGCAGGCGAACGCGGAGCGCGATTTGAAGCCGCCGCGTCAGATGCACGAGCTCTTCTCGGCCTATCCCGACGCGCTCGCAGCTACGCTCAAAATTGCGAACGGGTGCCGCTTCTCGCTCGATGAGCTGCGCTACGAGTATCCGGAGGAGATCACCGAGCCAGGGCTGTCGGCCATTGAAGATCTGGAGCGGCGCGCCTGGGCCGGCGCGGCGTGGCGCTTCCCTGCTGGCATCCCCGAGGCCGTCACCAAACAGATCCGGCATGAGCTGCAATTAATCCGCGAGCGCGAGTACGCGCCGTACTTTCTCACCGTCCATGAGATCGTGAAGTTCGCTACAAGCAAAGGCATCCTGCACCAGGGGCGCGGTTCGGCGGCGAACTCAGTGATCTGCTACTGTCTCGGCATTACGCAGGTGGACCCCGTCGCGCGTGGACTGCTGTTTGAGCGCTTCATCTCTGCCGCGCGCGACGAGCCGCCAGACATCGACGTCGACTTCGAACACGATCGCCGCGAAGAGGTGATCCAGCATATCTACGAAAAGTACGGGCGCGATCGCGCGGGCCTAACCGCCACTGTGGTGCATTACCGCGCGCGACGCGCGGTGCGCGAAGTGGGCAAGGTGCTGGGGCTCTCCGAGGACGTAACCGGCGCGCTCGCCAGCACAACGTGGGGCTGGAACAGCTCGGGGCTAGCGGAGGAGCAAGTGCGCGAAGCCGGGCTCGATCCATCGGACCGGCGTCTACGCCAGGCGCTGCATCTCACCAAGACGCTGATCGGCTTTCCCCGCCACCTATCGCAACATGTCGGCGGATTTGTCATCGCGCGCGGACGACTCGACGAACTCGTTCCGATTGAGAACGCGGCTATGAAAGACCGCTCTGTCGTGCAATGGGAGAAGGACGACCTCGACGAATTGGGCATGATGAAGGTCGACATTCTCGCGCTTGGCATGCTCTCGGCCATCCGCAGAGCCTTCGAACTTTTGGAGCGCCACTACGCGCGCACGCTGACGCTGGCCACCGTTCCACACGAAGACGCGGCCGTGTACGAAATGCTACAACGGGCTGACTCGATCGGCGTCTTTCAGGTGGAGAGCCGCGCGCAGCAGAGCATGCTGCCACGGCTCAAGCCGCGCGAGTTCTACGACCTGGTAATCGAGGTGGCTATAGTGCGCCCCGGCCCAATTCAAGGCGACATGGTGCATCCCTACCTGCGGCGCAGAGAGGGCAAGGAGCCCGTCGTCTATCCCAGCGCGGCACTGGAAGCGGTCTTGAAAAAGACGCTCGGCGTACCGTTGTTTCAAGAGCAGGCGATGCAGATTTCCATCATCGGCGCGGGCTTCACACCAACCGAAGCCGACCAGTTGCGCCGCTCGCTCGCAACCTTTCGACACGTTGGCACTATTGCATCGTTTCGCGAGCGCTTCGTCAGCGGCATGCTCGCTAACGGCTACGCGCGGGAGTTTGCCGAACGCTGCTTCAGCCAGATTGAAGGCTTCGGCACGTACGGCTTTCCGGAGTCGCACGCCATCTCGTTCGCCAATCTCGTCTACGCCTCGGCTTGGTTGAAGTGTCACCATCCGGATGTGTTCTGCGCCGCGCTATTGAACAGTCAGCCGATGGGCTTCTACGCGCCGGCGCAACTGGTTCAGGACGCGCGCCGTCATGGAGTGGAGATCCATCCCATCGACGTGAACAAGAGCGATTGGGACTCGACGCTCGAACGCATGGAAGGCTACTCGCGCCACGCCGTGCGACTCGGCTTGCGCATGGTGACGGGTCTTTCCGAAAAAGATGCACGGTCGATTCTCGAGGCGCGTGGCGCAGGTTACGGCTCTCAAGACGAAATCGTACGACGCACCGGCTGCGGGCGCGCCGTACTCGATCGTTTGGCCCAAGCTGATGCGTACGGGTCAATGCAACTGGGACGTCGGCAGGCACTCTGGAAAGCGAGTGCGCTCGATGGCAGGCTGCCCCCGTTGTTTCTGCAGACGAGGACGGATCTGTTCAACGAACCGCAAGTAGACCTGCCGCCCATGGCGCCCAGCCAAGAAGTGGTCAAGGACTATCAATCCACCGGCCTGACACTACGCGAACACCCGTTGACGTTCCTGCGCAAGACCCTGCGAACGCGCCACGTCGCCACGGCGGAACAACTCGAGCAAATTGGTAACGGAAGGATCGTCACCGTGGCCGGACTGGTGCTCTGCCGGCAGCAACCGATGACGGCCAAGAATACGGTCTTCATGACACTCGAAGACGAGACCGGCATACTGAATCTGATTATCTGGAAGCATGTCCAGGAGCGCTACCGTCGCGCGGTGCACAGCGCAAAGCTTGTCGTCTGCCAGGGCGTGACGCAGCGCGAAGGCCAGGTGCTGCACGTGGTGGCAAACCGCGTCTGGGATTGGTCGAGCGCGCTCAATAAGCTGAATGCGGGTGAAAGCGTCGCGACCTCGCTGGCCCATAGCCGCGACTTCCATTAGGCGTTGAATCTGTAGTCAATTTTGTAGCTGTCAATTTTCTCCGACTTCCACTGGAATCCACCGATTTCAACGGGGCGGCCACATCTCATTGAAACGTAAGCACTTGAAAACAGGAGATTTCGGCCGGAGGCCGGAAACCGCCTTGGGCTCAGTGGATCCCCCGTTTTTTCCTCTTTATTTTCAACAGCTTGCAAATCTACCCTGTTGGACCTTGAGGATTCTTTAGCTACAATTCTGCACAAATCCGCTGATCGGATGACATCGGAGTTTACAAACTGCTGATTCCATTAGGTAACGTCGCAGGGGGCGCATCTGCACTTGCGGCAGGTGGTCTCCACGGTGCCAGGCCCTCCGATCACCTATCTGAATGATGTCGTTCAGAAGGGCGCCGGTGGCGGCGGTCACGGGAAGAATGGTGCTGTGGCCCACCCCAACGGCCGCTATTGCCGGGAGGGCGAACACCGCGCTCGTGGACGAGAGGCCATGATGGCACAGCCTGCAGGCGCGGGCGCTCAGCGCGATCCCGACTGCGGTGGTGCCGCACGTGATCTGCTGCACCACCGGGAACTCGGCCCCGCAGATTGCGGCAGGCTGCTCCGCTGACTCCTAGAGTTTCCCGGCCCCGAGCAGGATCAGCATGTTTCCGGCTGCCCAACGTGCTTGGGCCAGGATCTCCTGTTGACCGAACGTTCGCAGGCCGTGAAGCGCGTCGTCAAATACTTTTGCGCGGAGCAGTCCTACGAAGGCGTTTCCTGCAGCCCGTGCGTCTCGGACTTTCCACTTCTCCGCATCGGCCGTGCGCTCCAGGTACCGAGCGAAGATGGCGTTGCGCTGCTCGACGACTTGCTCCCGGTAGCGCCGGCCGAGTTCTGGAAAGCGATGTGCATCCTGCGTCACGACCCGATAAAGAGCCAGTTGCTCAGTCGACAGGACATGCTGTAGATACTCAACACCCGCCATCAAAAGGGCGGTGCGAGCGGGCTTCGAAAACCATGGCCGCTCAAGAGGCAACACTCGCTCCTCCTGCGCGTCGTCCAACCCTTCGACGCCACCATCTCGACTGCACGCAGCCTGCATAACAGCGCTAAACAGGTCGTCCTTGTTGTCGAAATGTCGGTAGACCGTCTTGATTGACACGTCGGCCTCTGTCGCGATCCGGTCCATCGATGTGGACGCGTACCCGTTCTCAAGAAACGCGCGACTCGCTGCGCCCACGATTGCCGCCCGCTTCCTTTTCATCAGAGATGCTTTCGGATTGTCGGATGTCCAGGTTTTCACGATGGCTCTCGCTCCTTCTGCTCCAGCAAAAAAATACCTGTTGACAAAATGATACGACAACGCGTACTGTCGTGTGTAGTGACAACGATCGTTGTCTTATTGAGCAGCCCAGTTCGAGGACATGTATGTTTGAATCCCCAGACACCAATCCGCTCTCCAGACTATTGACCCTCCCTTGTGGAGCCACTCTCGCCAACCGGCTGTGCAAGGCCGCGATGAGCGAAGGCATGGCCGACGCCAGGAACCACGCAACCCCGCGACTCGCGACGCTGTATTCCCGGTGGGCGCAGTCCGGGGCGGGACTACTGCTTTCGGGCAACGTGCAGGTGGACCGTTGGC